>Ga0160473_100094_pt1 | contig 93446 bp, 99 predicted proteins | sample HID1975I_E11MG_FD_108217 | JGI IMG/M metagenome (GOLD analysis project Ga0160473, IMG submission 108217) | Enriched soil microbial communities from UW Madison campus, WI, USA - HID1975I_E11 MG | ecosystem: Environmental > Terrestrial > Soil > Unclassified | place: USA: Madison, Wisconsin...
ACCCCTCGGGGGCAGGCGTTAGTGGGCCATGGATGGCCCACGGTCGGTGACTGAGTACATGGATGTACGCCGGAACCGAAACGCCTGCCCCCGAGGGGTCGGGGCCCGCACCGCAAGGCGACGCAAGCTACCGCGCAGTGCAAACCGTCAGACATGCAAAGACCAAGATGGAGAAACAGCCCCCCTTGCAAGCAAGGGGGGCGCGCCGACAGGCGCGGGGGATTAAGACCTCGACACCTCTTTGAAGGTCTGCCGGAATCGCTGCATCTCCGCCTCGGTCCCCACCGTCACCCGCACCCGCTGCGGCCAGATCGGCCAACTCCTTCCCACCACCACGCCCTGCGATGCCATCGCCTTCGCAAACGCCTGCCCGTCGCTGCGTACATCCACCATGAAGCAATTGGACTCGCTCGGAATGCAGCTGTAACCCTGCGTCTGCAACCAGTCGATCGTCTGCTGCCGGATGCGCGCGTTGGCCGCGCGTCGCGTCGGCACCAGGCCGCTGTCGCGCAAGCTTGCATCCGCGGCCAGCATCGCCGGCACCGGCAACGGGTTCTCCCCGATCTGCCCCAGCCGCGCCAGCAATGCAGGCGCGGCCACCGCCGCACCCAACCGCAAGCCCGCCATGCCATAGAGCTTGGAGAACGTGCGCAGCACGATCAGGTCGTCGCGCGCGACCGCCAGGTCCACCACCGAGGGCTGTTCGCTGTAGTGGATGTAGGCCTCGTCCACGAGCACCACGGCATTGGCCGGCTTGTTCGCCAGCAGCCATTCGATCCGCGCGCGCGCGGTGATCGAGCCGGTCGGATTGTTGGGATTGCAGACGTAGATCAGTCCGGCACGCGGGTCCGCCGCCGCCATCGCTTCCACGTCGTGGCTGTAGTCGGCGGCCAAGGGCACCTTGTGCACCGGGGCGCCATGGGCAGCCGCCACTTGCGCGATCGCCTCGAACGTCGGGTCTGGCACCACCACCGAGGCCTCGGCCGAAGTCAGCAGGTGGCCGGCACGATTCAACGGGTCGCTCGATCCCGGATACAGCGCCAGCCGCTCAGCCGGTACACCCAGCTGCGTGGACATCAAGGTCTGCAGCTGTTCGGCCAGGTCGAACCGATAACGTCCGGTGCCCGGCAGGCCGCGCGACATCGCCTGCAAGGCGGCGGGCGAGGGACCCAACGGGCATTCGTTGAAGTTGAGCATGATCTTGCGATCGACGGCAGCGACCGCGGGTGTGGCAGCTGCCAGGGCGGCAGGCGCGACACCCAACGAGCCGGCGGCCAGGCCGGCGCCGGCAATCTGCAGGAACGAACGACGGGAGACGGACGTGGACACGGCGAAGGCTCCAGGGCAGGTGACAGCGCACGCTAACGGGCGGCCCGGCGGCCGGCAAGGGGCGCGGCTCATGTCGCCTTCGCTGTGCGCTCGTTAGAATTCCGCTCCCTGCCCGCGTTGTTCGAACCGATGACCCGCCCGGATCCCGCCAAGCGCGCCGCCGAACTGCGCCGCCAGCTCGAAGATGCCAGCTACCGCTATCACGTGCTCGATGAGCCGCAGATCGCCGATGCCGACTACGACGCGCTGATGCGCGAGCTGGAAGCGATCGAAACCGCGCATCCCGAACTCGCCAGCCCCGATTCGCCCACCCAGCGCGTCGGCCATGCGCCGGCGCCAGGCAGTGGTTTTTCCGAGGTGCGGCACGCGGTGCCGATGCTGTCGCTGGGCAATGCCTTCAGCGATGAAGAAGTGCAGGAGTTCGTGCGCCGCATCGATGAGCGCCTCGATACGCGCGCGCCGTCGTTCTCCGCCGAGCCGAAGATGGATGGCCTGGCCATCAGCCTGCGCTACGAAGGCGGCGTGTTCGTGCAGGGTGCGACCCGCGGTGACGGCGCCACCGGCGAGGATGTCACCGCCAATCTGCGGACCGTCGAGGCGATTCCGCTGCGCCTGCGTGGCACTGGCTGGCCCGCGGTGCTGGAAGTGCGCGGCGAGGTCTATATGTCGCGGGCCGATTTTGAAACCTACAACGCGCAGGCGCGCCTGCATGGCGGCAAGGTGCTGGCCAATCCGCGCAATGGCGCGGCCGGTTCGTTGCGACAGCTCGATCCGCGCATTACCCGCCAGCGTCGTTTGAGCTTTTATGCCTACGGCATCGGCGAGGTGGAGGCCGGTGCGCTGCCGGGTCGACATTCGCAGATCCTGGCCCAGTTGCGCGATTGGGGCTTCCCGGTCAGCGATCTGGTCGAGGTGGTGCAAGGCGCTGCCGGCTTGCTCGATTACTACCGCCGCATCGGCGAGCGTCGCGATGCGCTGCCGTTCGATATCGATGGCGTGGTCTACAAGCTCGACGATCTGGCCGGCCAGCGCGAGATGGGCTTCGTGGCCCGCGCGCCGCGCTGGGCCATCGCGCACAAGTTCCCGGCGCAGGAGCAGTCCACCACGGTGGAGGCGATCGAGATCCAGATCGGCCGCACCGGGGCGGCGACGCCGGTGGCGCGCCTGCAGCCGGTGCACGTGGCCGGCGTGGTGGTCACCAATGCCACGCTGCACAACGCCGATCAGATCGCGCGCCTGGACGTGCGTGTCGGCGATACGGTGATCGTGCGCCGCGCCGGCGACGTCATCCCCGAGGTGGTGAGCGTCGTGGCAGAACGCCGGCCGGCAGGCACGGTGGAATGGCAGATGCCGCGGCAATGCCCGGTGTGTGGTTCGGAAATCGTGCGCGAGGAAGGCGAGGCGGTGTGGCGCTGCTCCGGCGAGCTGAGCTGCCCGGCGCAGCGCAAGGAGGCGATCCGCCATTTCGTCTCGCGTCGCGCGATGGACGTGGATGGGCTGGGAGAAAAATTCATCGAGGTGTTGGTCGACGCCGGCGTGGTGCAGGGCGTGGCCGATCTGTACCAGATCGACCTCGATCAGTTGCTGGCGCTGCGCCTGGTGACCGGCGCCGAGTCGCCGCAGGCCTTCCTACGCGAAGCACGCGAGCATCTGGGCGAGGCGGCGTATCGGCAGCTGGCGAGCGGCGTGGAAAGTATCGCCAGCGATGCGCAGGCTCCCGCCGATTGGCAGGCGCAGGTGCTGCGCGCTGGTCTGCCGGCGTTCGACTGGAACCGCAAGAAGATCGCCACCAAGTGGGCCGAAAACCTGGTGGCCTCGCTGGAGACCAGCCGACATACCGCGCTGGAGCGCTTCCTCTACGCGCTGGGCATCGAGCATGTCGGCGAGAGCACGGCCAAGGCGCTGGCCACGTGGTTCGGCGACCTGGCGCTGGTGCGCACCTTGCCGTGGCCGCTGTTCAAGCGGGTACCGGATATCGGCGGCGAGGTGGCGCGATCGATCGGCCATTTCTTTGACCAGCCCGGTAACCAGCAGGCCATTGACGCGCTGCTCGCGCGCGGCGTGGTCATCACCGATACCCATGCGCCGAGCGCCAAGCTGCGCGGCGAGTTGTCCTTCGCGCGCTTGCTGGAGGACCTGGAGATTCCCAAGGTCACCGCCGTGCGCGCAGCGCAGGTGGCTGAGCATTGGTCCGGCTTCGATGCGCTGCGGTTGCTGGACGCCGAAGCGATGGTCGCGGCCGGCATCCCCGCCGCCGTGGCCGAGGCCTTGACCGAGTGGCTGGCCGCGCACGAGGCCTTTGCCCAGCGCGCACAGCAAGCCCTGGAAGACCTGGTCGCGCGCTTGCCGCAGGCTTCGGCGTCGGCCGCTGGCCCGCTTGAAGGCCAAACCGTCGTGCTGACCGGCACGCTGGTCGAACTGACCCGCGACCAGGCCAAGGAGCGGCTGGAAGCGCTGGGCGCAAAGGTCGCTGGCAGCGTGTCGAAGAAGACCGCGTTCGTCGTGGCCGGCAGCGAGGCCGGCTCGAAGCTGGACAAGGCGCAGGCGCTCGGCGTGCCGGTCTGGGATGAGGCGCAGCTGCTCGACCTGCTGCGGCAGCACGGCGCATGAGCCCGCTGGCGAACCTGGCCGCATTGCGCCTGCGTGCAGCGCTCAACGCCGATATCCGGGCGTTCTTTGCCGCGCGCGAGGTGCTGGAAGTGGAAACGCCGATCCTCTCGGCGGCCGGCAATACCGAACCCAACATCGAAAGCTTCACCACGCGCTTTACCGGCCACGTCAGCGCGGGCACACCGCTGCGCTGGATGCGCACCTCGCCGGAGTATCCGCTCAAGCGCCTGCTCGCGGCCGGCCTGGGCGATTGCTACGAGTTGGGCAGGGTATTTCGCAATGGCGAGGCCGGCGGCCGGCACAACCCGGAATTCACGATGCTGGAGTGGTATCGCGTCGGCTGGGACCATCGCCGCATCGCCGAGGAAACCACCGAGCTGGTGCAACTGGCGTTGGCGCGCGTGGGTCGCCGCGCCACGGTGCACACCACCACGTACCGCGCGCTGTTCCTCGATGGCTTGGGCGTGGACCCGTTCACCGCAACGCTGGCTGCGTTGCAGGCGCCGCTGGCGCACGTGCAGATCGACGGCGATGGCCTGACCCGCGACGATTGGCTCGACCTGCTGATGACCCACCATCTGCAGCCGGTCTTCCCGCGCGATCGCATCACCGTGGTACACGACTGGCCGGCCACGCAGGCGGCGCTGGCGCGGCTGCGGCCGGGCGAGCCGCAGGTGGCCGAGCGCTTCGAGTTGTATTTGGGCAGCTACGAACTGGCCAACGGCTATCACGAACTGAACGATTCGGCCGAGCAGCGCAGTCGCTTCGCCCGGGACAACCGCGTGCGCGAAGCGCGCGGTTTGCCGCAGCCGCCCCTCGACGAGCCTTTGCTGCAGGCGCTTTCGGCCCTGCCGGACTGCGCCGGCGTGGCGGTGGGCGTGGATCGGTTGCTGATGGCCTTGTGCGATACCGCACGCATTGCCGACGTGCTGGCCTTGGATTTCGCACATGCCTGACGCGCGCCGTATTGCTTTCTTCACACCGGGAATGGTCTGATCGCGCCGCCGACGTTGCGCGGCATTTTCCGACAGACGGGGTGGTGTGCGGATGAGGCAATGGGTCGGCCAGGGGACAGGGAAGTGGCTGCCCGCGGTTGTCGCGACGTCGTTGCTGTCGCTGGCGACGCTTGCGCCGCGCACTGCCCTGGCCCAGGCCGCCGATGCCGGCGTGGTGCGCTGCGAATCGCGCGATCTGTCGCGCGTGCATTGCCCGATGGACACCGGCCACGGCGTCGAACTCGTGCGCCAGCTTTCCGGCAACACCTGCATCCGCGGTAGCGAGTGGGATATCGAGCGCGGCGGGATCTGGGTGGCGCTGGGCTGCCGCGGAGAGTTCCGGCCCTTGCGCATGGCCAGCGGCGAACGGCCGATGCGGCGCGTGATCCGCTGCGAATCCGATGGCCGCCAGAACAGTTGCCCGGTGATACTGCGCGGCGCGCCGGTGCGCCTGCTGCGCCAGCTTTCGGCCTGGCCGTGCAAGGAAGGCCGCAGCTGGGGCGTGCGCCGCAACGAGATCTGGGTGTCGCGCGGCTGCGATGCGGAGTTTGAAATCGGCGCCGAGGATGGCTCGGGTTTCGTCGACGCACCGCGCTGGATCACCTGTGAATCCAAGGGCAAGGCGAGGCGCATGTGCGGCATCACCGTGGAGCATGCGGTGAGCCTGCATCGCCAACTGTCCAATACGGCCTGCGTGCAGGACCAGAACTGGGGCTGGAGCCGCGATGGGGTCTGGGTCGATAACGGCTGCCGGGGCGAATTCCGGGTGGACTGACCGCTGCGGCCGCGGCGCTTACAATGCGCCCATGAACGATACCGCCATCGATTACGCCCGCTACGACCACATCCGCCCGATCCTGTGGACCGGCGAGGCGCTGGAACTGCTCGACCAGCGCAAGTTGCCCTTCGTCGTCGAGCACGTGCACTGCCATGACAGCGATGAGGTGGCGCAGGCCATTCACACCCTGGCCGTGCGCGGCGCGCCGGCCATCGGCATCGCCGCGGCATGGGGCGTGGTGCTGGCCGCGCGTGATATCCAGGCCGCGGACGGCGAGGACGCCGCGCGCAAGCTGGAACCGGCGCTGCAGCGTTTGAACGCGGCGCGGCCCACGGCGGTCAACCTGGCCTGGGCACTGGCGCGGATGCGCCGCGTGCTGGCCACCGCCGGCGCTGATTGGCGGCAGGTGCTGGCGCGCGAGGCGCAGGCCATCGCCGATGAGGACCTGGCCGCCAATCGGCACATGGGCGCGCTGGGCGCCGGCCTGATCGCACCGGGCAGCGGCGTGCTGACCCATTGCAACACCGGTTCGCTGGCCACGGCCGGCTTTGGCACCGCGCTGGGCGTGATTCGCGCCGGCATGGCCCAGGGCCGCATCGGCCGCGTGTTTGCCGGCGAGACCCGGCCGTGGCTGCAAGGTGCGCGCCTGACCGTGTGGGAGCTGCAGCAGGACGGCATCGATGCCACCCTGATCGCCGACTCCGCCGCCTCGCACCTGATGAAGACCGGTGCGGTGCAATGGGTGGTGGTCGGCGCTGATCGCATCTGCGCCAACGGCGATACCGCCAACAAGATCGGCACCTACCAGCTGGCGATCGCCGCGCGCCATCACGGGGTCAAGTTCATGGTGGTTGCGCCGTCCTCGACGGTGGACATGGATACCGCCGACGGTGCGCAGATCGAGATCGAGCAGCGTGATCCGGGCGAACTGTTCGGCGTAGGCGGTACCCGTACCGTGGCCGAGGGCATCAACGCCTGGAATCCGGTATTCGACGTCACCCCGGGCACGTTGATCGATGCGATCGTCACCGAGCGCGGCGTGATCGAGCAGCCGACGCCCGAAAAGATGCGCGCCGCCTTCGGCTGAGCGCGCCGCGACGGCCTACGGCTGCAGCGTCGCCTGCACGTCGATGCGGCAGCCATGGCGAGGCAGTTCCTCCACCGCGAGCACCGCGACCGGCTTGCCGGCCTCATCCATCCATTGCTCCAGGTGTGGCCGCAGCGCGGCGGGCACCAGCAGCGGCGGGCTGTGTCGATCGAGTGCGGTGGTGAGCTGCTGCCATTGCGCCAGCAGTTCCGGTGGCGGGGCCAGTTCGGGCTCGCCATCGATGCCGATGCGCAGCCAGGCGGCCAGGGCCTGTTGCCAGTCCGGATCGAGCACCATCACCGGCAAGCTGGCCGGATTGCCCGAACGCAGGAAGGCGCGCAGCCATTGCGGCCCGAGCGCGATGCGCGCCTCGCGCAACATCCGCTCGGCGGTCGCTTCGTTGGCGGGCACGGCCAGCAGGGCTTCGAATATGCGCCGCAGGTTGCGGATGCCGATGCCGCGCGCCAGCAATCCCTGCAACAGCGGCACCAGCTGCGCGGCGGTGTAGCGCGCTTCCAGTAGCGCCACCAGCTCCGGGAAGCTCGTCGCCAATTGATCGAGCAGGAAGCGCAATTCCTGGGTGCCAATGAACGAGGCGGCGTGGCGTTCGAGGAATTCCTGCAGGTGTTCGGCCAGCACCTGTTCCGGGCCCACTGCGTCGGCGGCAGCGGGATCATCGGCCGCCACCCAGAAGGCCGCTGCGTGGCCGGGGCGATATCCCGGCGTGCCACCCGGGGCGAAGCCCGGGTCGGCGCTGGCGGCCAGCCTGGCGCCCGGCACCAGGGTATTGCTGGCGCGCGGCAGTTCGTCGAGGTCCAGGACGTAGCTGCCCGGCGGCAGCGCCGCGTCTGCCCCCAACGACAGCCCGGGAAACGGCAAGCCGAAGCGCAGCAGCAACTGGCGACGCAGTTGCGCGATCTGCGGCTCAAGCACCTCGGCGCGCAAGGCCTGCAACGCATCGGGGCTCAGACGCACGCGAAGGGGGGTGCTGGTGCCCAGGTCGAGGGCGTCGTGCAGATGCGGCGTGTAATGCATGCCCTCGCGGGCCAGCGAGGGCACCGCCGTCGATACGTCCTTTCGCGTTCGCCGTCGCGACACTCGCCACGCCAGCGCTGCCAGCGCCAGCGCCAGGCCCAGCAGCGGCAGGGCGGCGCGGCCGGCCAGCAGGGTGAGCGCGGCCACGCCGATCGCGGCGAACACCAGCGCTTGCGGCAGTGCCCGCAATTGCGCGAACACCTCCTGGCCCAGCCCGTGCCGGTCTTCACCGTGCGTGATCCGGGTGACCATGATGCCGGCGGCCAGCGAACACAGCAGCGAGGGAATCTGCGCGACCAGGCCATCGCCGATGGTCAGCAGGGTGTAGGTCTGCAGCGCCTGGCCCAGGTCCAGGCCGCGCTGCATCACGCCCACGCCCAGGCCGCCGGCGATGTTCACCGCGGCGACCAGCAGGGTGGCGATGCTGTCACCCTTGATGAATTTCATCGCGCCATCCATCGCGCCATACAGATGGGTTTCGCGATCCAGTGCCTGTCGCATCTGCGTGGCCTGCGCCGGCGTGAGCGTGCCGGCGCGCTGGTCGGCATCAATGCTCATCTGCCGGCCGGGGATGCCGTCCAGGGTGAAGCGCGCCGAGACTTCGGCTACGCGATCGGCGCCCTTGGCGATCACGATGAACTGCACCGCCGACAACACCACGAACACCACGCCGCCGACCAGCACGTTGCCGCCGACCATCAGCCGGCCAAAGGCATCGATGACGCCGCCGGCATGCGCGTGCAGCAGGATCAGGCGGGTGGAAGCGATGGTGATGGCCAGGCGCAGCACCGTGACCATCAGCAGCAGCGCGGGGAAGGTGGACACGGCGGTCGGGCCGGGGCTGTGGACTGCGGCTGCCAGCAGGATCAGGCTGGCGCCGAAACTCATGCCGATGGCCAGGTCCAGGGCCACGCTGGGCAGCGGCAGGATCAGCAGGGCGATCGCCACCAGCAGGCCGAAGGTGAGCAGGCTGCTGCCGTGACGATGCAGCCAGCCCGGGGATCCGGACGCTGCGTGGCTTGCGGCGCGGGCGCTCATCGCGCCTCCTGCTGCAGATCGCGCTGGTAGCGACGTGCCTCGGGGCTGCGTTCGGCTTCGCGCGATTCGCGTCGCACTTCCTCCCGGCTCATGCGCAGGCGGCGTTGCCACAGGCGGCGTTGCAGCGCCAGGTCGACGAGCGCCAGCGGAACCAATACCGCAGCGACGTGGGCGTTCAATCGGAGCATGCCGCCGGTGGCCAGGCGTAGTCGCCGGGTGGGTTGTTGCATGCCATAGGCCGCGGTGATCGCATCGAGCGCATGCACGACGAAGATCGTGCCGACCACCCACAACGCCAGCGCGCAGAGGATCGACAACATCGGCTCGGCCAGGCGCTGCCAGGAGAACAACTGGCGCGCGCCGTGCGCGGGCGACAACCGTGCGAATGCCGGTTTCAGGCGCGCCGGCGCCACGCCCAGGCGGCTCTGCACCAGGCTGGGCACCAGCACGGCGACGGCAGCCAGCGCCGCCGTTCCTGCGCAGGCCACGCCCAGGGTGGGCACGAGATGCCGGTTGAAAAAATGCGTTGCGGCGTCGCGCGCAGGCCCGGCGCGCGCCGCGCGCATCGCGCCGTCGACCAGCTCGCGTGCGGCTTCGGACAGTACGGGCAAGGCCAGCGCCAGCAAGGCCATGCCGAGCAAGGTGGCGATCGCCGAGACCCACAGGCGGCTGCGGGCAAGATCGCCCTCGCCCAGGGCGCGGCGCAATCGCTGGGCGGTGGGCGCGTGGGTCTTGTCGCTCATGCGGCGGCCCCGGCGAATTCGGCCGGCAGATGCACCAGCGCCAGGCGCATGGCGATCGCCGCGACCAGGGCCTTGCAGGCCATGGCAAGAAAGGCGGCGTCCAGTTGCGGCCATGCACGGCTGGCCAGGCCGACGATCCATTCCATCGCCAGTACCGCCATCAATACCGGCGCGGCGGCATGCAATGCGAGCAGCGCAAGATCGGCCATGGCCTGCGCCGCGACCTGCGTGAGCGCGGCGGGCGAGGGCATCGGCCCGCCGCTGGGCGGGGCGGACACCAGCGCACCGGCCAGCGCGTCCAGGCCGGCGCCGGTGAACAGCGTGCACAGTGCCAGTTGCGTCAGCAGGCCCTGGAACGGACCGGCTTGCTCCTGCAGCATCGCATCGTAGGCCTGGGCGAAGGCATAGCCACAAGCGTGGTCGATCACTTCGCCCGTGGCCGACGCCAGCACGATCACCCGGCTGGCCAGCAGGCCGAGCAACAAGCCTGTGCCTGCTTCGGTCAATGCCGTGATCATGCCCAGGGGCGGCCAGCCGGGGCGTGCGCCCAGTAGCGCCAGTGCCAACACCAGCGGCACGCGCAAGGCCGCGCCCAATGCCGGCAGGGGGATTACCGCCAGCGCGACCGCCGGACGAATGCTGGCCAACGCCACGCCTAGCAGCCACGCCCACGCCTCGTTCATGGCGCGGGCCAGGCCAATGCGCTGGCACGGGCCCAATGGCGCTGCACCTGCTCGCCCATCCACGGCAAGGTCAGCAGCAGGGCCAGGCCGACGCAGATCAGTTTGGCCGCATGGCCCAGGGCTTGATCCTGGATCTGCATCACGGCCTGCACCAGGCCGATCAGCACGCCCACCGCCAACGCGACCAGCAGCGGTGGCAATGACAGCCAGAACACCAGCAGCAAGGCATCGAGCAGCAGCTGCAGCAGCGGGCTCACGCGGCGTAGCCTGCGATCAGTCCGTGCACCAACTGGCGCAGGCCGTCGGAGGCGACCAGCGTCAACAGTTTCAGCGGCACCGAGAGCGTATTGGGTGACAGCATCACCATGCCCAGCGCCATGAGCACGTTGGCCACGACCAGGTCGATGACCACGAACACCGCATAGAGGATCAGCCCGATGCGGATGCCCTCGGCCACCTGGCCCAGTACGAAGGCCGGCACCTGCACCACCCATTGCGCCGCGTCGATGTCGGCCTCCGGATGCACGCGTTGCGCGGTGCGCAGCATGGCCTGCACTTCATCGCGCGGCGTATGTCCGGCAATGAACGCGCGCAGGGGCGGCTCGACCGCCGCATAGATCTCCGCCAGCGAAGGCGGCGGGGTGCCTGGTGCCAGGCGCGCGGGCAGGTCTAGCGTGTCGATGATGGCGGCCAGCGTGGGCCACATCACCAAGGCGCTGGCGGCCAATGCGACACCGGCCAGCACCAGGTTGCCCGGCACCTGTTGCAGGCCCAGTGCCTGGCGCAGCAGCATCAGCACGATGCTGATCTTGGTGAAGGGCGTGAGCATCACCACGGCGACCGGCAGGGCGCCCAGCAACAGGAACAGCGCGATGTACTGCAGATGGTCGGGGGCGGGCAGGCTCATGGCGCAGGTGGCGTCGGCGCGTGGGTGGGCGGCGGCATGTCGCCGGGCACGGCCGTGGCTGCGCCCGCGCGTGTGGCGTGCGGGCCAGGGCGCAGGCGTGAGGCCCATCGCGAAAGCGGGATCGACGCGCCGTAACGCAGCGCCCACGCGCACACCGCTGCCAGCGCCAACAGGCCCAGGCCGAAAGGCATCCAGGGCGATGGGCCGGTGGCGTTGGTCGCGCAGCTCTGGCCAGCGTCGCACGGCAGCACCGGTGTGGCCGCGGGCACCACTTCGACCAACAGCAGTTCCACCCGGTCCACGCGCAGGCCATCCACGCTCGCCGCGACCAGTGCGCGGATCTGCCGGGCCTGCGCCGCCAGATCGAACTCGCTGCGATGGCGGATCAGCACGGAGGCGGCAGGTGAGGTGCTAGGCGCTTCGTCGGTGCGTGGCGCGGGTAGGGCATAGTGCACCCGCGCCGCCACCACGCCTTCGATTTGTTCCAGCGTCTGCGCCATCTCCTCGTTGAGGCCATACAGCAGCCGCGCCTGTGTCTCCAGCGGCGTGCTCAGCAAGCCGCGCTCGGCATATAGCGTGCCGAGGCCGGCATGCGTCGTGCGGGACAGGCCATAGGCGGCGCTGAGGTCGCTGGCGACGGCCAGTTGCGCGCTGCCCACCTGCACGGTCCAGCGGCCATCGCTGCGCAATTCCTTTTCGGCGCCGATGCCGTGTTGTTCGAGCATGGCCACCGCCCGATTGGCCTGGGCCAGTTCCATATCGTCGAGCAGCGGCGCGCGACAGGCGGCGAGCAGGCAGGCGATCAGCAGCACCAGGATGCGCATCAGTTCCTCTGGGTGAGCGTCTGCAACGCCTTGCCCGCCTCTTCGGCCAAACGCACGCTGACCTGCACGCGGATCGTGAAGGCGCCGACGGCCGCCTGCAGGCGCAGCAGTTGCGCCGAAGACAACGCGCCGGTCGGCGCTGCGTGCAACGATTGCAGCGTGGTGGCAAAGGCGTGCTGGTGGCCGGATTCCGCACTGGCGATGAGTTGGGCCAGCGGATCAGTCGCAGTTGCCGTGGCCGTGGCTGTGGCGGGCGCGGCGGCGGGCAGTGCCTGCGGCCATGCGCTGGTGGCCGGATTGACGTTGCCGATCATGCGCGCCGTTCCTCGTCGGGGACCTGCGTCAGCCGCGCGAGGAAGGCCTGTGCCGTGCGTGCGGCCACCGCATCCCTACTCGCGGCGGCGTGCAGGAAAGCGGCGCGTGCGGCGTGCGGGGCCGCCATGCCGTACTGGCTGATGCCCAGCCACAGCCACGCCAGGGCGTGATCCGGCACGCGCACCAGCGCCGCCTGGCATAAGCGCGCGGCGGCCGCGTGGTCACCCCGGTCCAGCGCGAGCAGTGCCAGGCCCAGCACCGGGAAAGCGCGCCGCGGGAACGCCTCGTCCAGCGCGACGAAGATCTGCCGCGCTGGCCGCGCATGTCCCCGCATGCGGGCCAGGTGGCCGATCTCGATCAGCAGCGGCAGCACCGCTGCGTGCAGGTCGGGTGGGGGGGCGGACGTCAGCGGCTGGCGCGCGCAGTTTCCTTCTGCGCATCGGTCATGCCCTGGATACAGGCCGTGGCCACGCTCTGGGTGGTGTTGAGCTGGCCCATCGCCTGTTGCACGCGCAGCATCGCCACGTTGCCCTGGCTCTGGTTCGAGCCGCCACTCATTTTGTTCTGCGCTTCGTTGAGCAGGCGCTCGAAGCGCTGGTTCTGCTTTTCCAGGATCTTGGCGAGGATCTCCGCCACGCGCGCCGACGACAGGCCGGGGCTGTTCGCCGTGCCGTAGGGTGCCTGGTTCATGCTGGCCTGGCTGCTTCCATGGGGATTGAGGTTGAGGCTGAAGGTCATCGCAAGCTCCTGGTTGGGTGGAAGTAAACGGTTGGCAGGGGAGGTGATGCAGCAGGTATTCCTGCGCCTGGTGCACGCTGCTGGCCAGCGCGGCAGAGTGGCGTGCGGCGGCCTGCGCCGCGTGCGCCAGCAGGTTGAGCGATGCCTGCGCGCCGTTGGGCTCGCGCAGGCGCGCTTCCAGCGACAGCTCGCCCAGTCGGCCCAGGGTGCTGCGCGGCGCGGCGGGCTCAGGGACGTGTCGCATGCGATGTCGCCACGGGAAGGTAATCAACCACTTGCTGCGCCTGCAGGTCCGCGACGCGCGCGCGCCGACCCTGCAGTGCGAGCAGCTTTCCCTCGGGCAGGGTCGCGCCTTCGAAGTAACGCGTCGCGCCGCCGCGGCTGAGATGGCTGCCATGGCGGCCGTTGAACAGGTTTGCGTCCAGCGCATGCAGCGGCAGGGTTGCCGGATCCAGGCGTTGGCCGGGGTCTTGTTGCAGATCCAGACTGAGCAGGCCGGGCAGCTGCGCACGGGCGATCTGTTCGATGTTCGCGCTGTGCGCCTCCACGAACGCCTCGCGTCCACTCACCAGGACGCGATATCGACCCGGCGCGGTTTCCTGCAATCGCGCGCCGAGGAAGTAGTCGCGCAGCAGCGCCTGCAGTTGCCGGGTAAGGCGTTCGCGCACCACGATCTGCCAGCGCGCCGGCGTGCGCTGCCTGGCGGCTTGTCGACGCAAGGCCAGCCACTGTTCGTGCGTTTGGACGTAGCCGTGGTACACGGTGAGGCCGTCGGACCGCTGGCTGACGTCGACGTCGTCGAAGGTCGGCGTGCTCGCTTGCGGCCCCTCTCCCGGGGCGTAGCGCAGCCAGCCCGCAGCCAGGCACAGGCCGACCGCCAGCGGCACCAGCGCTCGTGTGCGCCTGGTTCCGCGCAATTCACCCGGCGCCGCCTTGCGCCGCGTGGCAAGCCCGGCTTTGGCACGCATCACGAATGCCCGCACGCCGCTCACGCCGGCATCCTCGGTGCGGACGTGTCCTCATCAACGGCGCCGCGTCGCCGTGGCGTGATCAGGATCAGCCGTTCGAAGGTCTGGGTCTGGCGTTGCCGCGATCGGAACAGTGCGCCGATCAGGGGGATGCGCGACAGCCACGGCACCCGCCGCGTGCTGTCCAGTTCGCGTTCGAATCGATAACCGCCGATCAGCAGGCTCTCCCCCGGCCGTACAACCGCCTGGGTGCGGATGCGGTGGCGCGACACGATCGGGATGTCGTCCACCGGCGTGGCGCCCTCCATCGCACCGTCCTGGATGTCGATCGCCAGGCGGATGTCGCCTTCCGGATCGGGCGACAGCGTCGGGGTGACGCGCAGGTCCAGGCCGGCCTGGACCGGATACAGGTTCACCGCCTGCTGCCCGGCCACGCGCACGTGCATCTCGCGCAGCGAGTGGATCTGGGCCTCGGCATTGTTGAGCGTCACGATGCGCGGGTGCGAGCGAAAGCTGGCCTTGCCCTCGGCTTCCAGGGCCTGCACCCGCAGCAGCAGGCCGCGCGCGTCCTCGTCGAGGATCGGTGCGGCCTCGGTGCCGGCGCTGGCTTGGCCCAGCGATAACCATTCGATGCCGAGCGCGCGTTCCTGCCCCGATGACACGTCGAGGATGCTGGCCTCCAGCTCGATGACTTCCTGGCGCGTATCGAGCACGGCAATGGCCTGAGCCAGATGCGCCATCAGCGGCGCGGGTGCACGCACGATCACCGCGTTGCTGCGCGGGTCGGCGATGACCTGGACATCGCCGCTGGCCGCGACGCTGGCATGGCGTTCGGCGGCCGATGGGCCGGCGTCCACGGGCGTGTCGGCATCGCCCGGCGCATCGGTCCAGTCCGGGGCAGGCACCTGTGCCTGTACCAGCTGACGCAGCAGCGTGGCGATGCCAGCGACGGAGCGCTGGCCCTCGCCATCTTCCTGCACGACATCGGCGGCCTGCGCTTGGCGCAGCGGGAACACGCGGATTTCCGGCGCCGGGCCGCCATCGGCGCCCGGCGAGCGCCGTGCCGACTGGGCGCGCGCGTTGCCCAAGGCTTCGGCGGCGGTCTGCACATAGCGTGCCGGCCCGGACAGGCGCAGCAATGAACCGCTGGCCTGCACCGGCAAATGGGCACTGCTGATGCGCAACCGACGCAACAGGGCGATCGCCTCGTCTGCGCGCATCGGCCAGATGTCGAGGGTGCGGCTCTGCTGATCGCTCGCGTTACTGACGCGAATGACGTCGCCGTCTGCCCACCACGCCAGGTCGTAGGCGTCGACCAGGCGCAGGAAGATCTGCTGCGGCGATTGGTTGAACGTGCCCTCCACGGTACCGCTGAGCCGACGCGGCACGTCGGCGTGCAGGCCACCGGCGTTCACCGCTTCGCGCAGTACCTCGGCCAGGGGACGGCCGGGCGATTGCAGGGTGATCGGCTCGGCACGCCAGCGTGGATCGGCGATGGCCTGGCCCGGCAGGCCCAGCACCAGCAGCGTTGCGCTGGCGAGCAACGACAATCGAAGGGGATAACGCAGGCACATGACCGGAACGCCGACAACCAGGAAGGCGTCCATCGTCGGTGCATCGCAGGGGCCACGGGCATTACATGTGTGCGGCGACACGCACGTGGGGTGTCGCAGGCGAATTTTCCCCGCTGCAGCCAGTTACCGGTGGTGGCACTACATATTTAGCGCGGCCATGCGCACGCGCCGCGGTTGAATCTCGCGCTGCGGGTGAACGACTGCAACGGCCTGTCCGTGGCAATCGACACCGGCATTGTTTCCAATGGATGCGATGGTGCGATGAGGAGTTGTGAGTTCGATATTGAATTGGCGCGGCCGAAGATGCGGTCGATGCGCCTCAACGGCGTGTCCACTTCGTTTCGCCTGGAGGAGATGTATTGGCGGCTGCTGGGCCGCATCGCCTGTGCGCAGGGCGTCAGCATCAGCCAGCTGATGTCGGTGTGGGCGCGGCACGTGGACCTGAACCATGGCCAGGTGCACAACCTGTCCTCGTACATGCGGCTGTCGTGCCTGGTCTATGTGTTGCGCCACGACATCCCGACGCCGCCTTGCCGCTGTCACGGTTGCGGTTGCCTGCGCGCGCCAGGGGAACGGGCCGACGCGGCTCGCGCGCCGGTCAGATAGTGCTGCACTGCCGCCAGCGGACCGGCTCGTCCACGCCAGGACGCGGATTGAGCTGGATGCGCACGGTGCGCAGCATCGGATAGCGCTCCACCTCGCGGCAGATCAGCGGCCAGGCGATCGCATCTTCGGCCTCGCGGTCCACCGCCAGGGTCAGCCGGGTCAGCCAGATGCCGCGGGTGATGCCGGGGGTCTGCGCCAATGCGCGCGAGACGGCGGCCTGGTCGCGATCCAGGGTGGCTGCATCGGGTTCGTCACGGGAGGTGGCGGCGGCGGCAGGTGCGCTTGCGTGCGCGGCGGCGGGCAGGGCGGGCGTGGTCTGCGCGGGCGTGGCCGCCGGCGCGCTGCCCGGGGCGGGCGCAGGCACATGCGCGACCACCGGCGCCGGGGTGGAGGTGGGCGGGTGCGAAGACAGATAGCCAAGGCCGACCAGCAGGCCCAGCGTCAACGAGGCCAGCGCGGCGATGCCGGTATGGCGCTGCGCACGGCGGCGCGCGACATGCACGATGCGGTTCTCGGTCTCGGCGGCGAGATAGGGCTTGAGCACCGGCCAGATCCGGCGTCCGTCGAGGATTTCCACGCCCTGCTTTTCGGCCGCGAGCACGCCTTCGCGTTCGACCTTGCCTTCGGTGATGAGCAGGCCGCCCTGGGCGCCGGCCAGACGCAGGGCGGTGCCCAGCTCGTTCACCGCTGCCGCCCCGATACGGTAGGCGCGGCCATGCTTGCACGAGACCGTCCACAGGCCGCCATCGGCGGCCCGCATCTGGAAGTCGCTGCGCGGGGCGCCATCGTCCATGGCCGCGGTGGCCATCTGCCAGCCGCGCTGGTCATGCAGCGCGCGGCGGATGATCTCGGAGAATTCGCGCCAGTGCAGGTTGGCCAGGGCGGCCAGGCCGGCGCGCGTTTCGTCGCGCCGGCGTCGCACCCACCACAGGTAAACGGTGGCGGCGCTCCACACGACAAGCGCCAGGAACAAGGCAAGAATCCAGGAAAACATGCAATACCCGAGGACGGAGCGCGGCGATTGCGCCGCACTCTATAGCGGCGCGCTGGCCACGATCATAAGCCTTGCCTGGCTCGACGGGCAGCGCTGGTGCGGAGACGAAAAAGCCCGCCAGTCCGAAGCCGTGAGGGGAGGGTAGCAAACGGCGTTCTGAGTGGACTGGCGGGCCCTTGCGATTGTCGGCAAAGTGATGTTGCTTTGCAACAATCGGTGGTTTCCATGGGTGAAACGCTGCGGGGCCTCAGTCCGGGTCGTCGATGCCCGGGTCGGCTGGGCCCTTGGCCACGCGCTCTGCGGCGCTGAGCCGGCTGACCTGGTTGCGCAGCTGGTTGACCTGGCGGCGCAGCGCATCGATCTCCTCGCGCTCCGGGATATCCAGCCGGCGCAGGGCATTGCGCAGCCGCTCATCGAAGGCGCGCTCGATCCGCCCCCAACCCATCGCCGCGGTATCGCGGGCCTGCTCGAAGCCGTGCTGCACGTCATCGCGCACCGTATCGGCACGCGACTCGGCACGGCGGCGGCCTTCGCGTTCCACTTCGGCGCCTTCCTGCACCAGGCTGTCGAACAGCCGGCTGCCTTCTGCCTGGGCCCGTTGCATCGCGCCCAGCCCGGCCCACCAGATCTGCTGCGCCGAATCGCCCAGGCGGCGCGTCCACTGTTCGGCTTGGGCCTGGAAGCCCTCGTCGGCGTCGTCTTCGGCTTCGGCGCCGCGGTGGCGGCGTTGCCCGTTCGGATTCACGGTGGCCATGGTCAAACTCCCAGCAGCGACGGTTACAGCCAGCCTAGCGACGCGCTTGCATCGGCCGGGTGAAACCCTGGCCCTGCGCCTTAACCGAGCTTGTCGCTCAGCACGCGGCGGATTTCCGCCTCGACCATGCCCTTCATGGCCGACAGCAGGAAGCCCAGCGTCGCGGTGACCCGCACCGCCCCTGGCAGCAGCTCGATCCTGCCGTCCACGCCACTGCCGCTGAACTGCAGCGCGTCGCCTTGCCACTGCGAGCGCAGGCCGAAGCGTTCGTCGAGCTTGGCCGCCGCCTCTTCGATGGCGGTACGCGCTTGCGCAGGCGACTTGCCGTGCGCATGGTGGATATCGATCTGGGACATGGCCGCTCCGGTGCAACGGGAAAGGCGCGCATTGTGGCGGTGTGCGCCTCGCGCTCCAAGTCCCGTGCTTCAGCCGGGCAGGGCAACCTGCTAGGCTGCGCCGCGTGCGCGAACTGCAAGTCCACTTCACTCACCGGCAGCAGCCGGACCACCCGCTCAAGCCCGGTGTCCACCGGATCGTGCGCCATGCCTCGGGCAATGTGCGCCTGGTCGAGGACACCCAGGGCGCCTTGCTGTTGGCGCAGTTCTGCCTGGATCGCCGCGGCCTGTGGTTGCAGGTGGCCAATGGCGTGCGCGGCATCCACGTCAATGGCCGCCCGGTGCGGCGGATGGCACTGCTGCGGGCAGGCGATGCGGTTTATGCCGATGGCGTGGAGATGGTGTTGCGCGCCGGCCTGGCGCCGCAGGCGCGGATTCCCGCCGCGCCGAACCCGGCGCCGGGTGATGCGCAGATCCTGCTGCGTGGCGTGGGCGGCCGTCACCACGGCCGCAGTTTCACCCTGGATCAGCCGCGGCTGGTGGGCAGTGAGCCCGGCGCGGACATCCTGATCGACGATGCGGTCTTCGCCCCGCGCCATGCCCGGCTGGAACCGCACGACGGCCGCGTGCTGCTGCGCGACCTGGGCTCGCACGAGGGCAGCGTGGTCAATGGCCTGCCGGTGCGCGATTGCTGGTTGCAGCCGGGCGACCAGGTGGTGTTCGACGCGCAGCATCGCTTCGTGCTGGAAGTGCCGGTGCAGCCGGCGCTGGTCGAGGCCGAACCGATCCCCGACCAGCCGGCCGACCGACGCACTGCCTCGGGCGAGCCAGCACCGGTTCGGCCGCGCGTGAGCCGCTGGCCGTGGTTGCTGATCAGCGCGGTGTTGCTGGCCGCGCTGTTGAGCGCGCTGCTGTGGTTCGGCGCGCGCTGAAGGCCTTCCAGGCCCGCCAGCCCAGCAGCACGGCGAGGATGCCCGCGTACAGCGCCGGCTCGCGGATATCGGATTTCACCAGCCACCAGAAGTGCAGCACGGCCAGCACGCCGATCACGTAGACCAGCTTGTGCAGGCGGCCCCAGTTGCGCTTGAGCCGGCGGATCCAGCCTTGGGTCGAGGTGATCGCCAGCGGCACCAGCAGCAGCCATGCGAGGAAGCCCACGGTAATGTACGGCCGCTTGGCGATCTCCTCGAAGATCTGCGTCCAGTAGCCGCGCAGGTCCAGCGCCAGATAGGCGGCCAGGTGCAGGCTCGCGTAGAAGAAGGCATACAGGCCGAGCATGCGGCGGAAGCGGATCAGCACCGCCTGGCCGGTGAGTTGCCGCAGCGGGGTGATGGCCAGGGTGAACATCAACATGCGCAGGGCCCACAGGCCGGTGCGATGTTCCACCTCGGCGATCGGATCGGCGCCGAGGGCATCACTGCCGGTCTGCCATACCGACCAGAACTGCCAGGCGAGGATCGCCAGCGGGGTGAGTGCGGCCAGGTGCAGCAGGGCTTTGGCGAGGATCATCCCGGCCCCGGCGCGACGTGCCGGCGCCGGGCGGCGAACGGGCGGGGCCGGGCTCAGAACCATTTTTTCAGGTCCATGCCGGCATACAGCGAGGCGACCTGCGCGCCGTAGCCATTGAAGGCGAGGGTGGGGATGCGCTCGGCGAACAATTTGCTGGCGGTACCCGAGATGCGGCGTTCGGTCTTCTGGCTCCAGCGCGGGTGGTCGACGGCCGGATTGACGTTGGAAAAGAACCCGTACTCGCTGGGCTGCAACTCATGCCAGGCGGTTTCGGGCATGCGCTCGACGAAACGGATCTCCACGATCGACTTGATGCTCTTGAAGCCGTACTTCCACGGCACCACCAGGCGCAGCGGCGCGCCGTTCTGCTGCGGCAACGGCTTGCCGTACAGGCCGGTGGCGAGGAAGGCCAGCGGGTGCATGGCTTCGTCGATGCGCAGGCCTTCCTTGTACGGCCATTCGATCGATTGATAGGCGATGCCGGGCATCTGCTTCGGGTCGGCGAGGGTGGTGAAGGCGACGTACTTGGCCTTGGCGCTCGGTGCGAAGCGCTTGAGCACCTCGGCCAGCGGCACGCCGGTCCACGGAATCACCATCGACCAGCCTTCCACGCAGCGCAGGCGATAGATGCGCTCTTCCTCGCTGATGCCCTTGAGCAGGGCGTCCAGGTCCAGCGTGCCGGGCTTGGCGCATTCGCCCGAGACCTGCACCGACCACGGCCGGGTGCGCAGGGTCTTGGGCGCGCGCGAGGGATCGGTCTTGCCGGTGCCGAACTCGTAGAAATTGTTGTAGCTGGTGACGTCTTCGTAGCGGGTCAGGGTTTCGGTCGTGCGAAATCCCTGGCGCGCCTGTTCCGGGGTGACGGTCACCGCAGCCGGTGGCGGCGGGTCGGCTTCGGCACAGCCGGCCAGGCCCATCGCCGGGCCCAGGGCCAGGGCCTGCAACAGGCGGCGACGATCGCGATAGACCGACTCGTCGGTGATCTCGCGGGCGGGGATGCGGAGGGCGTCGCGAATCGACATCGGTGGCCTGCCAGGAGAGGTGTCTGCAGCTCAGACTGCACCGTGGCGCATGAAGTTTCCATCGCCGGTCGCCGTCGATCGATGCAAATGCAACTTTTTGCGTGCTCGGCCAACCCTGATGCGCTGCGGCATACTACGGAACTGCTTCGACCAAGGTATCCCATGACACGCGCGTTCAACTTCAGTGCCGGCCCGGCGACGCTGCCCGAATCGGTCCTGCGCCAGGCCCAGGCGGAGATGCTGGAATGGAACGGCGTGGGCGCCTCGGTAGTGGAAATCAGCCATCGCAGCGCCGATTTCATCGCCCTGGCCGAACGCGCCGAGGCCGACCTGCGGCAGCTGATGTCGATTCCGGCCGACTACGCCGTGCTGTTCCTGTCCGGTGGCGCCACCACCCAGCAGGCGCTGCTGCCTTTGAACCTGGCCGCACCCGGGCAGACCGTGGACTTCGTCGTCACCGGCCACTGGGGCAAGACCGCGATCAAGCAGGCCAAGCCCTACGTGAAGGCGCATGTGGCCGCCGATGGCGAGGCCGGCGGCTTTCGTGACATCCCGCCGCGTGCGCAGTGGCAGTTGTCGGCCGACGCGGCCTACGTGCACATCACCGCCAACGAAACCATCCACGGCATCGAGTTCCGCGACGTGCCCGATGTCGGCGCAGTGCCGCTGGTGGCCGACTTCAGTTCCTCCATCGCCTCCGAGCCGATCGATGTCTCGCGCTATGGGGTGATCTACGCCGGCGCGCAGAAGAACCTGGGCCCGGTCGGCATCTCGGTGGTGATCGTGCGCCGCGACCTGCTGGCGCGCGAAGGTCAGCCGCGCGCGGACATCTTCGATTACCGCTCGCACGCCGCCCGCGATTCGATGCTCAACACGCCGCCGACCTGGAACTGGTACATGCTCGGCCTGACCGTGCGCTGGATGATCGAGGAAGGCGGCGTGGCCGAGTTCGCCCGACGCAATGCCGAGAAGGCGCGCCTGGTGTATGGCGCCATCGACGGCTCCGGCGGCTACTACCGCAACGAGGTCGCCCCGGCGGTGCGTTCGCGGATGAACATTCCCTTCTTCCTCGCCGACGAACGGCTCGATGCCTTGTTCGTCAGCCAATCCAAGGCAGCGGGTTTGCTCGCGCTGAAGGGCCACAAGGCCGTCGGCGGCATCCGTGCCTCGCTCTACAACGCCATGCCCGTGGCCGGCGCACAGGCGTTGGTCGACTTCATGCACGACTTCCGCCAGCGTCACGGCTGAGCGGCACGGCACCGAAACAGGAAACCTGATCCATGGCCTCCAAGCCAAAAAAGCCCGCCAAGCCCACCCCGGCGCCGGCACGCAAGACCCCCGCGAGAAAGACCCAGGCCGTGGCCGCACCACCGCTGGTGCTGGCCGATGTGCGGGCGAAGATCGACGAGATCGACCGCGGCATCCAGGCGCTGATCGCCGAACGCGCGCATTTCGCCCACCAGGTCGGCAAGGCCAAGGGCAAGCTGGCCGCCGCCGTGGACTACTACCGCCCCGAGCGCGAAGCGCAGGTGCTGCGGATGGTGGTGGATCGCAACGAAGGACCGCTCAGCGATGAAGTGCTGGTGCACGTGTTTCGCGAAATCATGTCGGCGTGCCTGGCCCAGCAGGAGCCGCTGAAGATCGGCTACCTCGGCCCGGAAGGCACCTTCAGCCAGCAGGCCGTGCTCAAGCATTTCGGCCGCTCGGCGGTGGGCCTGCCGATGGCGAGCATCGAGGAAGTGTTCCAGGAAGTGGAAGCCGGCAATGCCGACTTCGGCGTGGTGCCGGTGGAGAACTCGGGGCAGGGCACGATCCAGGTGACCCTGGACATGTTCCTCACCTCGAACCTGAAGATCTGCGGTGAAGTGGAACTGCGCGTGCATCAGTACCTGCTCTCGCGCAGCGGCCGCATCGACGATATCGAGCGCATCTACGCGCACCCGCAGTCCTTCGCCCAGACCGCCGGCTGGTTGCGTTCCAACCTGCCGAAGGTCGAGAAGATCCCGGTGTCGTCCAACGCCGAGGGCGCGCGCCGCGCGCGCAACGCCGAAGACGCCGCGGCGATTGGCGGCGAGAGCGCCGCGCACGTGTATGGCCTGAAGAAGGTCATCATGAAGTCGATCGAGGATGACGACGACAACACCACGCGCTTTTTGGTGATCGGCCGCAAGATTTTCCCGCCGTCCGGCCACGATCGCACCTCGATCCTGGTGTTCATCCACGACAAGCCGGGCGCGTTGTTCGACGTGCTGAGCCCGTTCGCGCAGCACGGCATCAGCATGAACCGGATCGAATCGCGGCCCTCGCACCAGGCCAAGTGGGAGTACGGCTTCTTCATCGACCTGGCGGGGCACGTGGACGACGACGCGATGAAGCAGGCGCTGGCGGAGCTGGCGTCGCACTCGGCGCAGGTCAAGGTGCTCGGCTCCTACCCCGTCGCGATCCCCTAACCGACCTCCCTTCTCCCTCCGGGAGAAGGTGCCCCGAAGGGGCGGATGAGGGCCCCCCAGTTCCAGAGAACCAAAACTAGATGAGCGCAAAGCAAAGCTGGATCGCGACCCCGGGCAAGGCCCTCCAAGGCACCCTGACGATCCCCGGCGACAAATCCGTCTCCCATCGTGCGGTGATGTTCGCCGCCCTGGCCGATGGCGTCTCGCGCATCGACGGCTTCCTCGAAGGCGAGGACACGCGCTCCACCGCGGCGATCTTCGCGCGCCTGGGCGTGCGCATCGAAACGCCTTCGGCTTCGCAGCGAATCGTCCACGGCGTGGGCGTCGACGGCCTCAAGGCCGCTAGCGGTGACCTGGATTGCGGCAACGCCGGCACCGGCATGCGCCTGCTCGCCGGCCTGCTGGCCGCACAACCGTTCGACAGCGTGCTGGTCGGCGACGAATCCCTCTCGCGCAGGCCGATGCGCCGTGTCACCGGTCCGCTGGCGCAAATGGGCGCGCGTATCGAGACGGAGGAAGACGGCACGCCGCCGCTGCGCATCCACGGCGGGCAATCACTGCAGGGCATCGACTTCGTCTCGCCAGTCGCCAGTGCGCAGGTGAAGTCCGCCGTGCTCCTGGCCGGCCTGTATGCCGAAGGCGAAACCTCGGTGACCGAGCCACACCCGACCCGCGACTACACCGAGCGCATGCTCGCCGCATTCGGCGTGCAGATTGAATTCTCGCCGGGCAAGGCGCGTTTGCGCGGCGGCCAGCGCCTGCGCGCCACCGATATCGCGGTGCCGGCGGACTTTTCCTCCGCCGCCTTCTACATCGTCGCGGCCAGCATCATCCCCGGCTCGGAACTGCTGCTGCGCGCGGTCGGTCTGAACCCCCGTCGCACTGGCCTGCTCGCAGCGTTGCGCCTGATGGGCGCAGACATCCGCGAAGAGAATCCCGGCGAGCACGGCGGTGAACCGGTGGCCGACCTGCGCGTGCGTTACGCGCCCCTGCGCGGCGCAGTGATTCCCGAAGCACTGGTGCCGGACATGATCGATGAATTCCCCGCGCTGTTCGTGGCGGCAGCTGCGGCGCAGGGCCAGACCGTGGTGTCAGGCGCGGCGGAATTGCGGGTGAAGGAATCCGATCGGCTGGGCGCCATGGCCCACGGACTGCGCAGCCTCGGCGTGGCGGTGGACGAAACCCCGGATGGCGCAACCATCCACGGTGGCGCCATCGGCAGTGGTCGCATCGATAGTCATGGCGATCACCGCATCGCGATGGCCTTTGCCATCGCCGGCCAGTTGGCCCAGGGTGAAGTGTTGATCGACGATATCGCCAATGTGGCGACCTCGTTCCCCGGTTTCGACGCGCTCGCACGTTCTACCGGGTTTGCCCTGCGCGCCGCCTGAGCGACGCGCAGGACAGTTCACGCCCTTAGCGCTGGGCGGTACGGAAGTCGACCGGCAGCTGCACGCTGCTGGCGACGGCCTGGCCATTGCGCATGGCCGGCTCGAAACGCCAGTCACGCACGGTGGCGAGCACGGCGCGATCCAGCTCGCGATCACGCGCGCCGCTACGGCTGACAATCTCGGCATCGCTCACGCGGCCCTTGGCATCGACCTGCAGACGCGCGGTCACGCTGCCTTCCACGCCGGCGCGCAGGGCGCGGGCAGGGTAGGCGGGCACGGGGTTGGAGGCCAGCGGACGCGCCTCGCGATCACGCAGGGCCGGCGCCGCCTTCGGCGTGGTATGGCGGACCATCGCAGCCGGGCGCTGATTGGCCGCTTCCGGCAACGGCTGCGTGCTAGCCGGCTCGATCACCGTGGCCGTGGGCGCAGGCGCCGCGGGCATCTGCTGGCTGTTGCGAATCCACCACCAGGCCGGCAGCGCGACCAGCGCCAGGATCAACAGCGCCCACAACCATGCCGAAGCGCCACCGCGTTCTGCGTGGGTGTCGGGGTCGATGGCCGGGTCGCGGTATTCGTGGGTATGTGTCGACGTCGTGGACATGTGACTTCCTTCGTCTGTGTGGGACGCAGGCAGTCTTGAACGAAAACGACGCGAGGGGTGTCAGCCCGAAGTGAATGACGCGGCCGCGGGGCGGCCGAGGTTCAGCTTACTGAGCCGGCTTGAAATCGAAGGGAATTTCCAGTGCGCCGGGTACTGCGTGACCGTCGCGTTGCGCGGGCTGGAAGCGCCAATCGCGCACTGCTTCCATCGCGGCGCGATCAAGATCGCGTGAGCCACTGCGCTGGACCAGCGCGACACCGGCGGGCGTGCCGCTCGCATCCACTTCCACGCGCACGACCACGGTGCCCTTGTCGCCACGACGCAATGCAGTTGGCGGATATTCGGGCGGCTGCATGTGGCCGCTCAGCGGAACGGGGCGATCACCTGGCGCCAGCGCCACCGCATTGTCGCCATCGTGGGGAATGGGCGGGGGCTCGGCCACCGGTGCCGGTGCTGGCGGGGCAGGGGGCGCCGTCTCGACCAGCTTGGCCGCGCTCTGGTCTTCCGTGGGCGGGGTCATCGCTTCGGGCATGTCGCTGGCGCCATCACCGGCAGCGAGCGGCTCGGGCAGCGGCGCGATCGGAGCACCCGGCTGCGCGGCCGGGGCCACCGCGGTATCGGCACGCAGGAAAGCATCGCGACGGCCCACGGCCCACACCAGCAGGAACAACAGCACCCCGGCGCCAAAGGCGATGCCGACGATCTTCAGCGTGTTGCGGGGCAGGCGCAGGACGAAATGAGTCGACTCGGCGGAGCCGGTGTGGCTGGATCGGGACACGGGCGCACTCGTGGGGAGCTTTGCGCCGATTCTGGCACAGCGGGCCCGAGCGGGCGACGCGCTGGCCCGGGACAGGCGATAATCCCCGTCTGTCCCTTCAGAATTCCGTCTCATGCTCGATCCGGCCCTGCTTCGCCAACAGCCCGCTGAACTCGCCGAACGCCTGCGCAGCACGCGCGGATTCGTGCTCGACACCGCCGCGCTGGAGTCGCTGGAAGCGGAGCGCAAGCGCATCCAGGTGCGCACGCAGGAGCTGCAGAGCCTGCGCAACAGCAAGTCCAAGGCGATCGGCCAGGCCAAGGCCAAGGGCGAGGACGTGGCCGCGCTGATGGCCGAAGTGGCCGGGTTCGGTGATGAGCTCAAGGCCTCGGAAGTGGAGCTGGAGCGTATTCGCGGCGCACTGGAGGCGATCGCGCTGGAAATCCCCAACGTGCCGCAGGCGGACGTGCCGCAGGGCGCGGACGAAACCCAGAACGTGGAAGAAGCCCGCTGGGGCACCCCGCGCAGTTTTGATTTCGCGGTGAAGGATCATGTGGAGCTGGGCGCGCGCCACGGCTGGCTGGATGGCGAAACCGCAGCCAAGTTGTCCGGTTCGCGCTTCACCGTGCTACGTGGCCCGATCGCGCGCCTGCACCGCGCGCTGGCGCAGTTCATGGTGGACCTGCACAGCGGCGAGCATGGCTATGAGGAAACCAACGTGCCGCTGCTGGTCAACGCCGAGTCGCTGCGGGGCACCGGCCAGTTGCCGAAGTTCGAGGAAGACCTGTTCCAGACCGCAGTCGGCGATTCGCGCCGCTACCTGATCCCGACCTCGGAAGTGCCGCTGACCAACATCGTGCGCGACGAGATCATCGATGCCGAGCGCCTGCCCCTGCGCATGACCGCCCATTCGCTGTGCTTCCGTGCCGAAGCCGGCAGCGGTGGTCGCGATACCCGCGGGATGATTCGCCAGCATCAGTTCGAAAAGGTGGAACTGGTCAGCGTGTGCCGGCCCGAAGACAGCCAATCCGAACACCAGCGCATGACCCGCTGCGCCGAAGTGGTGCTGGAGAAGCTGGGCCTGCCGTACCGCAAGGTGCTGCTGTGCACCGGCGACATGGGCTTCTCAGCGACCAAGACCTACGACCTGGAAGTCTGGCTGCCGTCGCAGGAGACCTATCGCGAGATTTCGTCGTGCTCGAACTGCGGTGATTTCCAGGCGCGGCGGATGCAGGCGCGCTGGCGCAACCCGACCACCGGCAAGCCGGAGCTGATGCACACCTTGAATGGCTCGGGCGTGGCCGTGGGCCGGGCGATGATCGCGGTGATGGAGAACTACCAGAACGCCGACGGCTCGATCGACGTGCCAGAGGCGCTGCGGCCGTACATGGGCGGGATCGACAAGATCGCCTGAGCGGCACATCGCCAGGAAGAAGAAAGACGGGTCCGCAGAGCGGACCCGTCTTGTTTCCGGCGCCGACGGGGAGGGAACGCGCCGGAAACGTGAGGCGATCAGGCCGCCTTGGCCAGTGCGTCAATGCCCTTGATCGCGGCATGCGCCTGGGCCAGCGCATCGGTGCGGTGCTGCGGCGAATAGGCCACGCCCTCGGCGCGCACGAACTCGACGTCATTCACGCCGAGGAAGGCGAACACCTGGCGCAGGTAGGGCTCCTGGAAGTCCGCCGGCGAACCGGCATGCAGGCCGCCGCGACCGCTGGCGATGATCACGCGCTTGCCGCCGGCCAGGCCTTCCGGACCATTGGCGGTGTAATGGAAGGTGCGGCCGGCCACGGCGACGCGGTCGATCCAGGCCTTCAGGGTCGAGGGCACCGAGAAGTTGTACATCGGCGCGCCGATCACCACGATGTCGGCATCAAGGAACTGCTGCAGGGTGCGTTCGGCGGCGTCGGCTTCCGCCGCATCGGCCTTGGCCAGGCTCTGGCCGGTCAGGTGCGGGATAGGCTCGCGATCCAGGTCGCGGTACTCGACCTGCAGGCCGGGCTGCAGGTCGCGCCAATGGTTGACCACGGCCGCGCTCAGCTCGCGGGTGACCGAGTTGTCGCCGAGGGCGCTGGAGTCGAGATGGAGCAGTTTCATGGCAAGAACCTTTGCGTTGGGAGCGGCGCAGCGCCGCGTTGGATGCAAAGGTAGATTGTTGCCTTTTTGGGATAAAGGTAGTTAAATGCCACGTATCGTTCTAACAGTGGAATGTCGCCATGCACGACCTGAATGACCTGTATTACTTCGCGATGGTCGTTGACCACGGCGGTTTCGCCGCGGCCGAACGCGCCCTGGGCATCCCCAAATCGCGCCTGAGCCGGCGTATCAGCCAGCTGGAAACCGACCTGGGCGTGCGTCTGCTGCAGCGCTCCACGCGGCGTTTCGCGGTGACCGACGTCGGCATGAGCGTGCATCGGCACGCCCAGACCATGCTGGCCGAGGCCCAGGCCGCGCGAGAGGTGGTGGATCGCCTCAGTGCCGAGCCGCGCGGGCTGGTAAGAGTGAGCGTGCCGGTGTCGCTGGCGCAGATCCAGTTGCCGAAGTTGCTGCCTGAATTCCTGGAGAAGTACCCCAAGGTGCGGCTGCAGCTGAACATCAGCAACCGCCGCGTGGATGTCATCAATGAGGGCTACGACGTCGCCTTGCGCGTGCGTTCGCGGCTGGATGACGACGGCAGCCTGGTGATGCGCAGCTTCGGCCAGGTGCAGGAACTGCTGGTGGCCAGCCCGAAGTACCTGGACCGCGTAGGCCGGCCGAAGACGCCGGAAGATATCGCCAGCCACACCACGATGAGCATCAGCGAAGACGAAGTGCACCAGCGCTGGGAGCTGCACGGCCCGAACGGGGAGGTGCGCCGGGTTGACCTGCAGCCGCGTTTGGCCGGGTTCGACTTCCCGCTGTTGAAGTCCATGGCCAAGGACGGTTTCGGCATCACCATGTTGCCGGAGACGGTATGCGCCGAAGCGGTGCGCAGTGGCGAGCTGGAAGTGGTGCTGCCGGACTGGACGCTGCCGCAGGGCATCTGCCACGCGGTGTTTGCCTCGCGTCGCGGGTTGCTGCCGGCGGTACGGGTGTTCATCGACTTTTTGGCCGAGCGCCTGCCGCGGGAGATCGAGCGCTCGCGGCTCGATTGCGGTGGCGACTGCGGCAAGCTGGCCGAGAAGATCAAGCGCGTGCAGCAGCCGGCGCTGGTGGCCGAGGCCGGTTGAGCGATGGCGATCGCCCTGGCACGCCGGGGTATGCGAAAATGCGCGCCGGCACCGCACTGCGGTGCAGGCGTTTTCTTCCGTGCAAGGCGGGAGGAAGAGCATCGGAGAGATGGCCGAGCGGTTTAAGGCACCGGTCTTGAAAACCGGCGAAGGGTCAAACCTTCCGTGGGTTCGAATCCCACTCTCTCCGCCAATTGCCCAATCACACTGATCTGCAATCGGAATTGGCAACTCCACGCCAAGCGCTACCTGGCGCATGGCCGCGGGCATTGTCTGCTTCGCAAGACCCAAGACCTGGGAGCATGCCGCTGGGGCCGCTGAGCCCGTCGGCGCGCTCGATTCTGGCTGCCGAGCAGCGATTCGGCCTGTACGGCCTCAAAGCGCCGCGGGCGCCATCGACACCCGCGGCTGCAAGAAGCTGGCCGGCCACGAACACCGACGCGATGCTCAGCCCGTGCGACCATCAGCTGCCAATCGACAGCTCGGTGCCGCAAGACTCACCTCGCTAGCGACCCGGGCCTTTGGCGGCGGCTTCCGTGATCTTCTGCACCACGGCGTCCACGTTGAAGCTGGCGGACTTCTGCCGCGGCGGGAAGTCCTTGAAGGTCGACAACCACTTGGTGACGACGGCCTGCGCCGGCACGATGTAGTACAGCTGGTTGGATGTCTCGAAAGGCATCCCGCTCTCGTCGGCGCGCTCGAATGGATCGCTACGCAGGTTGTAGGCGCGTGGAATACGGTAGTTGGTGAACTCCTGGGTCCACACGTCCAGCCCCTTGGCCATCTGCTGCAGGAAATTGAGCTTGATGTCCTTCAGGCGGATGCCGCAAAGCTGGCCATCGTCATTCCAGTACACGAACTCCTGGCGCGGCCAGGCGTCGAACTCGCTCTTGCCGGGTTCCGCCTGTCCCTGCGGTGGCCTGGGCCCATTCTTGTGCCCTTTGAACGCCTCCAGCAGGTTGTAGCCGTCAAGGTGCACCTTGAAGGTCTTGCCGTTCGCCTGGTACGTCCCCTTGAGGCACTTCTCCTTGACCTCGGGGTCGCCTGCGGCGGCGGCGAAAGTGACCATGAGATCCTCATGGGCGCAGACGTCATTGATCACTGAGCCCGGCGCGATGACGCCCGGCCAGCGGATGACGCAGGGCACACGGAAAGCGCCCTCCCAGTTGGTGGCCTTCTCGCCGCGGAACGGTGTCTGCCCGCCATCGGGATAGCTCAGGACCTCGGCGCCGTTGTCAGTGGAGAACACCACGATGGTGTTGTCGGTGATGCCCAGCTCGTCGAGCTTGTCCAGGAACTGGCCCACGAACCCGTCGAGCTCAACCATGCCGTCCGGATACAGCCCCTTGCCGGTGACGCCCTGCGACTTGGGCTTGAGGTGGGTCCACACGTGCATGCGCGTGGTGTTCATCCAGCAGAAAAATGGCTGGTCGGCCTTGGCTTGGCGATCGATGAAATCCAGCGCGGCGGCGGTGAACTCTTCGTCCACCGTCTCCATGCGCTTGCGCGTCAGTGGGCCGGTGTCTTCGACCTTCTGCTTGCCAACCACGCCCCAACGAGGCTCGTCCGTGTTGTCTTCCTTGTCCGTCGCCCAGGCCTTGAGCACGCCACGTGGCCCGAACATGGCCTTGAACCGAGGATCCCTCGGATACTTGGGGTCTTCCGGCTCTTCTTCGGCGTTGAGGTGATACAGGTTGCCGAAGAACTCGGAAAAGCCGTGCACCGTGGGCAGATAGCCATTCTTGTCGCCCAGGTGGTTCTTGCCGAATTGGCCGGAGACATAGCCAAGCGGTTCCAGGATCTCGGCGATCGTCGGATCTTCAGGCTGGATGCCGATGTCCGCACCAGGCAAGCCAACTTTTGTCAGGCCGGGCCGGATGGGGCATTGGCCGGTGATGAAAGCCGCGCGACCGGCGGTGCAACTTTGCTGGCCGTACCAGTCAGTAAACAAGGCGCCTTCGGCTGCGATGCGATCGATGTTCGGCGTCCAGTACCCCATCATGCCGCGGTGATAGCAGCTGGGGTTCATCCAGCCGATGTCGTCGCCCCAGATGACCAGAATATTAGGTTTCTTACTGACAGGCATGGCCGCGACTCCCGACGGATGTGGGGGGCATGGTTACAGCAGGCCCAACAGTCAGCAACAGAAGTTTGACTGGGAAAACTAAGTAAAAATACTGGATACCGTGGATTGCGCAGGCGTTTGGAGACAGTCGCGGGCCGACGTGGCGGATTACCTGACGAGCCGACTCTCCGACATTTCAGATTTCGCCCGAGTCGGACGAATCCCTTAAGCTTCAGGTTCAATCAGGAACAGGGACGTTCGCCGTGTCTGGAATCATGCTGGTGATCTACGCAGTACTCGCGCTCTTCGGCGGCGCCTTCTGGCTGTGCGTGCCATTTCTGCTCCTGGGCATCCGAAAGCAACTGGGCGACCTGGCATGGGAACAGCGACGCACCAACGCATTGTTGTCCGCGATGGCCACGCCAGCACAAAGGGACTACGCGCGGGAGCTTGAGCATCCCGAGCAGCCGGGCCCGACCTCTTCGGTGCCCTTGCCAGGCCGCCTCGGCGCCGCCCGCTAAAGATCAGCCGCCTGCGTTCCCCGGCGCGTTTGCGCGGAACTCCCAGCGCTGGCCGAGGCGCGCCGCTGTGGCGCGCTGATCTTCGCTGGGTGGACTGTCATGGAAGACCTCGAACGCGACCGGTGCGTCATCGCACTCGGTGATCAACACCCATCGACCGCCGCTCGGTTCGATGTTGGCCATCGCGCCAACGCAATTGCCGAGAGTGTTGAGATGCTTGCTCATGCCCATGGGTGTCTGGCTCGCGCGCTGGGGTCGGTCCGGCAGCCCGGTGACCGGAGCCTGCCGCCGCCAATAATTTGGCACGCGCCATGTGACAGCAATGCGATTTGGGACCCAAATTCGCTGCGAGCCCCTTACTCGCCTTGGAAGTGCACGCAGCCCTGGCAGCCCAGATCGCGCTCCAGCAAGCGCCGATGCTGCTTCAAGGTCGTCTTGAAGCCCGGGTCGAGGCCGGCAAGGGGGTCGTCCACCACGGGCTCGCCGGCCGCCAGGCTGCGGCGCGCCTCGGCCACACGCAGTTGCCAGGTGGCAGCCGTGTCCACCGTCACCCAAGGCCACATGTTGGGCAGCGCTACGTGGCCGAACATGACCGTGCCGGCAAAGGCGATAAAGGCAGCGATGCCCGCGAGCGGAATGACGCTGCGCTTGAGCGCAGCCACCAGGGCGATCATTCCTGCGCCGGACATCAGGAAAAGATAGAACGCGGGATAGATCACGTAGCGCGGCCCAATGAAGAAGCCCAGGATTCCCTGCGGGTCTGCGACATTGCGGACACGCGCCAGCAGCAACAGCACGTGCACGGCAAGGCTGGAGAAGCCAAGACAGTACAGGCCGAGTATGGCCAGGTGCTGGCGCTCGCCGGTGGCCTTGTAGCGCGCCGCCAACGCACCCCCCAGGGCCACGCAACCCAATAGCAGGCCCCAGCCGTAGACGCTCTCGACCACGCCGTAATGCATGTCCGGCCACTGCATGCCGTTGCTCGCCCACATGGCCCGAATCGCCGCGTAGACCGAATCCATCAGCAGCCAGCCGAAGCGCATCGCCAGCTGGGGCAGCGGCAGTAACTCGCCAGCGCCGGGATTGGGCGCGATGCCTCGCATCATCAGCCATGCATGCAGCGCCGTCAGGGCCAGCGCGATGGGCAGCCAGCGTCCGGCGCGGAGGCGGGCATCCAGCGACAAGGCAGTCCAGCGCAACCCCAGCAGCACCGTGCCGGTCGCGATGGCGCCCAGGCTGGTCGCCAGGCCCGTGCCCACCAGGTGCAGCGTGCCGTAGGCCGCCATCAGGAACGCGGCGAAATGGACAGGCCGGTCACTCTCGATGAAGCGCAGCATCAAGCACGCGGCCACGGTCGCCGTTGCCATGGTCAACAACTGCATCACCATGAACGGCCAGGAGACCAGTTCCAGCATCATGGGTTGGCAGAGGAAAAAAGTGCCTGCGCAGGCGCCGAGCACCCAGGCGTAACGTCGGGACAGTCCGCCGATCTCGCCGATCTGGTAGCCCAACCAACACAGGGCAGCACCCAGCGCGCCGCTGGCCAGCATCTGGCGTACGAACCACGGCCACTCGTGCGAGCCGAACAGGCGTGATTGGATCAACTCGGCCGAAAACAGGACAGGGGTGAAGTGGCCGTTGTACGAATGCAGGATGGTGTGACGGACGTAGGCCCAGCACTCGGGCCAGGTCGAGGACGCCAGTTCCAGGTAAACGCCGCTTTCGGCATTCAAGAAGCCCATCCGAACGCCGAGCAGCCGACAGTAAATTCCGAATGCCAGAGCGAACAGCGCGACGGCGGCCAAACCCACGGCAATCGGCCGCAGTCCTTTACGTTGGAGTCCTTTCACGGGTGGCTCATGAAATGAATGCTGGGCAAGTGTCGTGGCAGCGGGGGGTATTGGCAAGCGCGAGCCAGGCCTTGCGCGGGCCGCGCGAAATCAGCGGTCATTCGTCGACGAAATGCACGCAATCATGGCAGCCCAGCTCATGTTCCAGCAGTTGCTTGCGCTGCTTGAGCGTTGCCTTGAAATGGATGTCCAGGCCGGCCAGCGCGTCGTCCGTGACGGGCTTGCCGTGTGCCATGTCCTGGCGCGCATGGTCCACGGCAAGCTGCCAGCGCGCATGGGTATCGGATTGAAGCCAGGGCCAGAGCGCGGGCGCGGCCACGATGGCGAAGGTGGCCGTGCCCGCGGCCGCCCCCAGCGTCACCACCACCAAGGTGACGGTCAGACCCCGCCTGAGCATCGGCGCCACCGCCAGCAGTCCCGCGCCGCCCAGCAGCACGAGGTAGAGCGCCGGAAACAGCAGATAGCGCGAGCCGATGAAATAGCCGAGCAGGGCCTGTGGGTCGGCCTCGTTCCTCACCCGCACCAGCAGCATGAGGACATGGCCCGTCAGGCCGAGGAACGCCATGCAGTAAAGCGACAGCACGGCAAGCCCATGCCGGGTGGGTTGAGCGCGATACCGCGCCACCAGGCCGGCGCCCAAGGCCAGGCCCAGCAACAGAACGCCCCAGCCGTAGACCCCTTCGATCACGCCGTGGTGCATCTCCGGCCACTGCAGCCCGCCGTTGGCCCACATGCCACGCAGTGCGCCGTAGATGGAATCCATCAGCAACCAGCCAAAGCGCATGGCCAGGGTGTGCAGCGGCAGCAAAGGGCCTGCAGCGGTGGCAGGCTGCTGCGCGGTCAGCACCATCAAGGCGAAGTGCAGGCCGGTGAGCACGCCGGCAATGGCCAGCCAGCGCAGGCAGTGGCGCGCCGCCGCCCGATCCCAATGTGGCCAGCGCAGCCAGATCAGCAGCCCGCCGGTGGCAATGGCGGCCAGGCTGCTGGCGGCGCCCGCGCCACTGAAGTGCATGGCGGCATAGGCGAACAGCAGGAAGGCGGGAAAGCCGGTCGCATCGTCAGCCTCGGTGATACGCAGCAGCGCGCAGGCAGAGGCGGCGATCATCGTCAGCGTCCACAGCTGCAGTGCCATGAAGGGCCAGGTGGCCAGGTCCAGCACGAAGGGCTGGCACAGGAAGAAGATCCCCGCGCAGGCCCCGACGACAACCGACTGTGCACGCGTGAGGGTGCCTGCGCGGCCAATCAGGTACCCCAGCCGCGCCAGCACAGCGCCAAGTGCGCCGCACGCGAGCATCTGCCGCACGAACCAGCCGCTTTCCCAGGTACCCAGCAGGCGTGATTGCAGGAATTCCGAGGTGAGCGCCAGCGGGATGAAGTGGCCGTTATAGCTGCGCAGCACGAAGGCGCTGAAGAAACGCCACCATTCGGTGGTTGGCGAGAACGCCGCTTCGAGATAAAGGCCCGATTCGCCCTGCAGGAATCCGATCCGCAGCCCCAGCCATCGGCAGTAGACACCGAAGGCAAGGGTAAATGCCGCGATGGACAGCGCGGTAACCGCCATGAAGCGCGTCGTCTTCCGGTCCAATCGGCTCACGCACATTCCTTGAGCGAGGTCGTCTGCGCGCAGTGTCAGCAGGATCGGTGACCGGCGCAAGCGCGCCGCCCGTGGCGTTGGCTTACGGGATCAAGGTGGCGTCCAGAGGGGTTTGCAGGGGCAAAGGCCGGTCACGCCGTGGCAGTGCGCGGGCACGGTCCACGGGTACTGCGCATGCCAGATGTCGTTCGCTGCGTCAGCGCAACAGGAACAGCACTGCGGCGCCCGCCAGCACGACGATATACAGCACGCACATGCCGATCTTGATCGGCTTTTCCCAATGACGGATGAGTTCCACGGTGGTGTCTCAGACTGCTCCCCGAATGTGATGCTAATCACTTCTTCGGTGGGGCGCCAGTCGGGAATTTCCCGATCCTGGCCCGGCCGATTGGCGCAGCGCCGGGGCTGTCGCGGAATGCAGAAACCTGTCTGCGGCGCCAATCCAAGGGTGGTGGCGGGGCCCGGTTGTCCCATGCTGGAGCCACACTTGTTTGGGAATACCCATGATCCCCTTGTCCGTCCTTGACCTGGCCCCGGTCTGCGAGGGTAGCGATCCGACTGCCGCCTTCGCCAACATGCTCGATTTGGCACGCCATGCCGAACAGGCGGGCTACCACCGCTACTGGCTGGCCGAGCACCACAACATGCCGGGCATCGCCAGCGCCGCGACCTCGGTGTTGATTGGCCATGTCGCCGGCGGTACCCGCAGCATCCGCGTCGGCGCGGGCGGGATCATGCTGCCCAACCACGCGCCGCTGCAGGTGGCCGAGCAGTTCGGCACGCTGGCATCCCTGTATCCGGGTCGGATCGACCTGGGCCTGGGCCGCGCGCCCGGTACCGACCAGGCCACCGCCCGGGCCCTGCGCCGTTACTTCGATGGCGCAGACCAGTTCCCGCAGGAAGTGGCTGAGTTGCTGCGCTTCTTCGAGCCGGCGGTGCCGGGCCAGCTGGTCCAGGCCGTGCCGGGCGCCGGGGTCGAAGTGCCGGTGTGGCTGCTGGGCTCCAGCCTGTTCAGTGCGCGGCTCGCGGCGTCTATGGGGCTGGCGTTTGCCTTTGCCTCGCACTTCGCGCCCGATGCCATGGATGAGGCCGTGGCGATCTACCGTCGGGATTTCATGCCTTCGGCGCGCCTCAAAGCGCCGTACGCGATGCTGGCGCTGAACGTGGTGGCGGCCGATTCACAAGCCGAGGCGCGACGTTTGTTCACCACCCAGCAGCAGAGCTTCGTCAATCTGCGTCGCGGGCGCCCCGGTCGCATTCTGCCGCCGATCGACGACATCGAGTCGTTCTGGGAGCCGCAGGAGAAGTTGGGCGTGGAGCGCGCGCTGGCCTGCACGGTGCTGGGTGATGCGCAGGCGGTAGGCGAGGGCATTGCCGCCTTCGTCGAACGGCATCGGCCTGACGAGCTGCTGCTGACCGCGAACATTTACGACCACGCTGCGCGCCTGCGTTCATTTGAATTGGCTGCGCAGGCCTGGCAGGCACGGCAGCCGACCTGACGCTGGCCACGGCGGTTCACGTCACTTTCTCCGGCGATCGGCTCGAATGCAGTTCACTGTTTCCAGGAGTGCATGCATGAGCCGTCGCGAAGACGATATCCGCCAGTTGGCCGAGCTGTTGCGCGGCATCGAGGTGGCAATGTTCACCACCGTGGCCGCCGACGGCCGCCTGGTCAGCCGGCCGTTGGGCACGCAGCAGGTCGAGTTCAACGGCGACCTGTGGTTCGCCACTGCCGCCGACAGCCCGAAAGTGGCGGAGATCGCGGCCAATCCGCGGGTCAACGTGGCCTATGCCGCGGCGGATCGGAACACCTATGTGTCGGTGGCGGGGCGTGCGCAGGTGGTGGACGATCGGGCCAAGGTCGAAGAATTGTGGTCGCCGGCGATGCAGGTGTTCTTCCCGGGCGGCAAGGACGATCCGCAATTGCGGCTGATCCATGTCCGGGCCGAGTCGGCTGAATACTGGAACAGCCCGGCGGGCTTGTTCGGTGCAGCGCTGGAGTTCGTGCTCGGTGCGGTCGACGAGGAAGCCGGCGTGCTTTCCGAAAATCGCGTGGTCGACCTGCGACGCGGCTGAGTATCTACATCAGGGTGCCAGGCGTGCCATCGGCGCGTCCTGGCGATGCCGGCAGGCGTCACCGTCAGGTCAGCTTCGCCCACCAGTGCTGCAACAGCTCGACCAACTGGTCCGAGGTCACGCCAAACGCCACGATCGATGCTGCTGCAGCGATCCAGCACAGCAGCATCAAGCCGCCGTCGCGCTCCAGCAGGGCGAGGGCGAAGAACAGCAGGACCACGCCGAACAGGTAGTTGGTGAACGGGATCGGCAGCGACAGCAGCAGGCCGGTCAGCAACAGCAGCACGCCGGTGAAGGCATGCCCCGGCAAGGCATCGAGCACCCACGCCAGACGCGGCTTGAGCAGGCGGTCCAGCCAGCGCAGCAGCGGCGCGATCTTGCTCACGAAGCGCTGGCCGGTGCTCCGCCGAGGGCCACGATTGCCGATGAAATCCGGCACCCAGGGCTTGCGCAGGCCCACCAGCATCTGCAGGCCGATCAACATGGTGAGCGGGCCACTGACCGCACCGCCCAGGCCGGGGATGGGGATAAAGGCCGGCAGGATGGCAATGAACAGGAACACGCCGAAGGCGCTCTGCTTCAGGTCGCCGAGGATGTCGCGCAGGCGCAGTACGGCTTCCGGATCACCGTGCTCGAACGTCGCCAGCAAGGTGCGGATGCCTTCGTTGCGAAAGCCCGCTTGCCCTGCGGTGACGCCGGGCTCATCCGATGGTGTCATCCGTTTCCTCTTCTTCCACGCGCCGCAGCAGCAGCTTGTCGATGCGCGCGCCATCCAGGTCGATGATCTCGATCCGCCAGCCGGCCCAGTCGAAGTATTCACCCACGTTGGGAATGCGGCCGAAGTAGTAGATGCACAGGCCGGCGACCGTGTGATAGTCGCCTTCCTGGGCATCCGGCAGTTCGGCCCCGCCCAGCACGTCGCGCAGCTCTTCCACCGGCAGCGAACCGTCGATCAGCAGCGAGCCGTCTTCGCGGGTCACCACCAGGGCGTCCTCGTCGGCATTCTCCGTTGCCTGCAGCCGGCCGACCACCGCGCCCATCAGGTCGCTGATGGTGACCAGGCCCTGGATCTCGCCATACTCGTCCACCACCAGCGCCATCGACTGTTGTTCCTCGCGGAAGATCTCCAGCAGTTTCATCGCATGCGTGGATTCGGAGACGAACAGCGTCTCGCGCAGTTGCTGGAACAGGTTGGGGTTGCTGGAGTCGAAATGGGTAACCAGCGACTTCACCTCCAGCACGCCCACGATGTCCTGGTCGCTGCCCCGGTACACCGGGTAGCGCGAGAACTCATGCTCGCGCATCACCGCCAGGTTGCGCGCCGCGTCGGACTTGGCGTCGAGCCAGGCAATGCGGTTGCGCGGCGTCATCAGGCTGTCGGCGGTGCGGTCGCCCAGGCGCATCACGCGATTCATCATGTCGCGCTCGTGCTGGTCGATCACGCCCTGTTCGTGGCTCTCGCTCACCAGCAGGCGGATTTCCTCTTCGGACACCGCGCCGCGTGCGTCATCCTTGATGCCGAGCAGGCGCAGCACGCTGCGGTTGATCGCACCCAGCGCGAACACGACCGGCTTGCCGGCACGCGACAGCCAGTACAACGGGATGGCCACCGCCGCGGCGATGCGCTCGGGATTGGTCAGTGCCAGGCGCTTGGGGATCAGCTCGCCGAAAATCACGTAGCCGGCGGTAATCAAGGTCACCGCGGTGCCCAGGCCGATCGGCGTGGCGTACTGCTGCGCGTTCGGGATGACGTCGACCAGCCAGCTGGCAATCATCGCGCCGATCGCGTCACCGCCGAATACGCCGCCGAGGATGCCGATCAGGTTGATGCCGATCTGCACGGTCGACAGCAGGTTGTCGGGATGTTCGGCCAGCGCCAGCGCCATGCGCGCGCCGCGGCTTTCCTGCGCCATCTGCTTGAGCCGCAGCTTGCGCGAGGTCATCAGCGCCATCTCCGACAGGGCGAAGAAGGCGTTGAGGATGATCAGGAATATGACGATGAGCAGTTCAAGCACGGGTGTCCTCCCCGGTGGTTGAGGGGAAGGGCATCAGGCTGAGCAGGGCGGGGCGCCATCGGGCGGGGCCGCCTGGAGGGGGATAAGGGTCGTCGTCCATAGGGTGCGCCCCGTGAATGGGCGCCGGGGCATGGTAGCAAAGCCGGTGGGGAAACCGTGAACAAGCCGGTCAGCCCGGGGCCGGCGCGAACGATTGCCACCCGGGAATACCCAGGCGGGTAATCAAACAGTCATAATTCCGCAGGTTGCCGTCCCTCCCGCGACGGCTGGATGTCCATCCTCCATGTTCTCCCTCCAGACGATCTTCGGCTCCGGCAAGCAGTTCTACGCGCTCCTTGACGAGGCTGCCGAGGCCGCCTACGACAGCACCAAGGCCCTGCACGCGATGATGCGCGAGGCCGATCGCCAGCCCGCGCTCGACGCCTTCAAGCTCGCCCGCCTGCGCGAACGCACCGCCTCGGGCAAGATCGGCCAGGCCCTGGTCGACAGCTTCATGACCCCGATCGAGCGCGAAGACATCGAAGCCCTCGGCTCGGCGCTGTACAAGATTCCCAAGCAGGTCGAGAAATTTGCCGACCGCTATTCGCTCGCCACCCAGCACCTGGCCCATATCGATTTCGCCCCCCGTGCGGCGATGCTCGAGCAGGCGGCCGGCGTGGTCGTGGAAATGGTCCGCGAACTGCCGAAGATGAACATCGATCGGATGACCGCGCTCAACGACAAGCTGCGGATGATCGAGAACGAGGCGGACCGCCTGATGCTGGAACTGTATCGCGACATCTATTCCGGCCGCCTGGACAACCTGCAGATGTTCCTGCTCAAGGAGTTCTTCGAGATCCTGGAGAAGGCCATCGACCGCTGCCGCGAGGCGGGCGTCGTGGTCTACCAGATCGTGTTGAAGAACAGCTGAGACCGCGCGCGTGCTTACTTTGGTCATTGTGGTGATCCTGGCCGCCCTGGTCTTCGAGTTCATCAACGGCTTCCACGACACCGCCAATTCGATCGCCACCGTGGTGGCGACCAAGGTCCTGTCGCCGGGCTGGGCGGTGATGCTCGCCGCCGGCATGAACCTGATCGGCGCCCTCACCGGTACCGCGGTGGCGCTGACCATCGCGTCGGGCCTGCTCAACACCGGCGTGGTCGAGGTGACCCCGCAGGTGGTGCTGTGCGCGCTGCTGGGCGGCATCACCTGGAACCTCATCACCTGGTGGAAGGGCCTGCCTTCCTCGTCCTCGCATGCCTTGATCGGTGGCCTGTGCGGCGCTGGCCTGGCCGCGGCGCACAACAATTGGGATGCGCTGATCTGGTCGCAGAACGTGGGCGACTGGGCCAAGAACAAGGGCCTGTTGTGGAAGGTGTTCCTGCCGATGGTCACCTCGCCGGTGGCCGGCTTCGTGCTGGGTATCGTGGTGATGATGTTGCTGTGGGCGATCATCGCCGGCATCGCCAAGCTCCCGGCGCCGTTCGGCCGGCTGGCGCGCCCGCGCTGGGTCAATGCGTTCTTCGGCAAGGCGCAGATCGTGTCGGCGGCCTACATGGGTTACGCCCACGGCCACAACGACGCACAGAAGACCATGGGCATCATCGCCATGACCTTGCTCGGCGCCGAACAGGCCGGGGCGCTGAATGATTTGCCGGGCTGGCTGTCGTTCCTGCACCCGGGCAACGCAGCCGATCAGCCGATCGCGTTGTGGATCGTGCTGACCTGCGCGGTGGTCATGGCCGCAGGTACGGCCTCCGGTGGCTGGAAGATCATCAAGACGCTGGGCCACAAGATGGTCAAGCTGCATCCGATCCACGGCTTCGCGGCCGAGACCAGCTCGGCGACGATCCTCACCCTGGCCGCGCACTTCGGCATGCCGGTCTCGACCACGCACAGCATTTCCACCGCGATCATGGGCGTGGGGTTCGCCAAGAACCCGCGTTCGCTGAAGTTCGGCGTGATCGAGCGGATCATCTGGGCCTGGATCCTGACGATCCCGGCCGCAGCGGTCGTGGCGTACTTGATCCTGGAGCTGTTCCGGATCCTGGGCTGGACCTGAGGCTCACCGCACCTCAACGCAAAGGCCCGCCAATTGGCGGGCCTTTTGCTTTCTAGATGAAGCAGGCGCGGCTCAGACTTCCAGCGAGGCCAGGTCGCCCTTGTTCTCCAGCCACGCCTTGCGATCGCCGGCGCGCTTCTTGGCCAGCAGCATGTCCATCAACGAGCGCGTTTCATCGCCATCGTCGATCGTCAGCTGCACCAGGCGACGCGTATCCGGATGGATGGTCGACTCGCGCAGCTGCTGCGGGTTCATCTCGCCCAGGCCCTTGAAGCGGGTCACGCTGACCTGGCCCTTGATCTTGTCGCGGGCGATCTTGTCCAGCAGCGTGGTCTTTTCTTCTTCGTCCAGCGCATAGAACACCTGCTTGCCCACGTCGACGCGGAACAGCGGCGGCATCGCCACGAACACATGGCCGGCCGACACCAGCGACGGGAAATGCTTGAGGAACAGCGCCGTCAGCAGCGTGGCGATATGCAGGCCGTCGGAGTCGGCGTCGGCGAGGATCACGACCTTGCCGTAGCGCAGGCCGTCGATCTCTTCCTTGCCCGGATCGCAGCCAATGGCGATCGCCAGGTTATGCACTTCTTCGGAGGCCAGCACGCTGCCCGAGGAGACTTCCCAGGTGTTGAGGATCTTGCCGCGCAGCGGGAGGATGGCCTGGAAGTCCTTGTCGCGCGCCTGCCGGGCCGAGCCGCCTGCCGAGTCGCCCTCGACCAGGAACAGCTCGGTGCGCGACAGGTCCTGGCTGATGCAGTCGGCCAGCTTGCCCGGCAGTGCCGGCCCCTGCGTGACCTTCTTGCGGACGATCTGCTTTTCGGTCTTCAGGCGCGCGCTGGCGCGCTCGATGGCGATCTGCGCGATCTTCTCGCCGATTTCCACGTTCTGGTTGAGCCACAGGCTGAAGGCATCGTGCGCGGCGCCTTCGATGAAGCCTGCCGCCTGGCGCGAAGACAGGCGTTCCTTGGTCTGGCCGGAGAACTGCGGGTCGGTCATCTTCAGCGACAGCACGAAGGCGACGCGGTCCCACACATCTTCCGGCGCGAGCTTCACGCCGCGCGGCAACAGGTTGCGGAAGTCGCAGAACTCGCGCAGGGCATCGGTCAGGCCCGAACGCAGGCCGTTGACGTGGGTGCCGTGCTGCGCGGTCGGGATCAGGTTGACGTAACTTTCCTGCACGAGCTCGCCCTCGGCGACCCAGGCCGCGGCCCAGTCCACGACCTCGGTGTCCTTCTTCAGGCTGCCGACGAACAGGTCGGCCGGCAGCAGTTCGCGCCCGGCCAGTTCGCCGCGGAGGTAGTCGCGCAGGCCGTCTTCGTAATACCAGCTGTCCTGCTCGCCGGTGGCCTCGTCGAACAGCTTCACGGTGAGGCCAGGGCAGAGCACGGCCTTGGCGCGCAGCAGGTGGCGCAGCGCACGGGCGTTGATCTTGGGCGTGTCGAAGTACTTCGGGTCCGGCCAGAAGCGCACGCGGGTGCCGGTGTTCTTCTTGCCGACCGTGCCGACCACTTCCAGCGGACTGGCGCGATCACCATCGCGGAAGGTGATGCGGTGCTCGCTGCCGTCGCGGCGGATATGCACCTCGACCAGCTTGGACAGCGCATTGACCACGCTTACGCCCACGCCGTGCAGGCCGCCGGAGAAGGTGTAGTTGCGATTGTTGAATTTGCCGCCGGCATGCAGGCGGGTCAGGATCAGCTCCACGCCGGGGATCTTCTCCTCGGGGTGGATGTCCACCGGCATACCGCGGCCGTCGTCGGAGACTTCGCAGCTGCCATCCTTGTAGAGGGTAACTTCCACGGTGCGGGCATGGCCGGCGAGGGCCTCGTCCACCGAGTTGTCGATGACTTCCTGCGCCAGATGGTTCGGGCGCGAGGTGTCGGTATACATGCCGGGGCGGCGCTTGACCGGATCCAGGCCGGAAAGGACTTCGATATCGGCGGCGTTGTAACGGGTGTTCATGCAGCTCGCGATGGCGTGAGACGACGCGCAAGTGTGCGGTCTGGGGCGGTTTTTTGCACGCCCATTCCCGGGCATTCAGTGCCCGGCCGGTCGCCGCTGGCTACCCTGCGCCTTGCCCTTTGGGCGTTCTGGCCCCATCTGCGGGCACAAGCAAAGCGATAGCTGTCACCTGAGGAGGACCGCGCATGAAGACTCGTCACATTCTGATGCTGGCCACCGGCATTGCCGCACTGGCCGCCATTCCCCTGGCCATGGCCCAGCAGAAGGGCGGCCAGACCGAACAAGAAGGCGCTGCGGCCCAGCAGGCTGCCGATGCCCAGGCCCAGGCCGAGACTGACGCGCGCGCCCAGCGCCGCGCTGCCGCTGCCGCGCAGAAGGACCGCGCCGTGAAGCAGGGCAAGATCGACAAGGACGCCAAGGAAGAGGAAGAGGAAAAGCCCCTGCGCTGATCCGCCCCTCTCGGTGGTACCCCGACGCCCCGGCACCGGCCGGGGCGTCTGTTTTTCAAGAACCCGTCGGTGCTTCGCTCTTGGGCAAAGCGCCGGCAACCTGTAAACTATGGCTTTCCGGGAGGCCTTGAGCCATGACCCCCCTGATCTTCGTAACCGGCGGTGTAGTGTCCTCGCTTGGCAAGGGCATCGCCGCCGCTTCGCTTGCGTCCATCCTCGAAGCACGTGGCCTGAAGGTCACGATGATGAAGCTGGACCCTTATATCAACGTCGACCCGGGCACGATGAGCCCGTTCCAGCACGGCGAGGTGTACGTCACCGATGACGGCGCCGAGACCGACCTGGACCTGGGTCACTACGAGCGCTTCCTGCGCACCCGCCTGAGTCGCAAGAATTCGGTCACCACCGGCCGGATCTACGAGAACGTGATCCGCAAGGAGCGCCGCGGCGACTACCTGGGCGCCACGGTGCAGGTGATCCCGCACATCACCGACGAGATCCGCCGCTGCATCGACGAGGCCACCGGCGGTTTCGACGTGGCGCTGGTGGAGATCGGCGGCACCGTGGGCGACATCGAATCGCTGCCGTTCCTGGAGGCGATCCGCCAGGTGCGCACCGAGCGCGGCGCCGAGAAGGCCTTGTTCATGCACCTCACCCTGGTGCCGTACATCGCCGCCGCCGGTGAGTTGAAGACCAAGCCGACCCAGCACTCGGTCAAGGAGCTGCGCTCGATCGGCATCCAGCCGGACGTGCTGCTGTGCCGGTCCGAGCAGGCCATTCCGGATTCGGAACGACGCAAGATCGCCTTGTTCACCAACGTCTCCGAGCGCGCGGTGATCAGCGCCGCCGATATCGACGTGCTGTACGGCATGCCGCTGGAACTGCATCGCCAGGGCCTGGATGAAATCGTCATCGACCAGTTCAAGCTGCGCGACAAGGCCGGCCCGGCCGATCTGTCCGAGTGGGCGGCGGTGGTTGATGCGGTCAAGCACCCGCTGGACGAAGTCACGATTGCCGTGGTCGGCAAGTACGTTGACCACCAGGACGCGTACAAGTCGGTGGGCGAGGCGCTCAAGCACGGTGGCCTGCGCCAGCGCACCAAGGTCAACCTGAAGTGGATCGAGGCGCAGGACCTGGAAGGCACCGACATGGCCGCATTGAGCGATGTCGACGGCATCCTGGTGCCGGGCGGTTTCGGTGATCGTGGTTTCGAAGGCAAGGTGCTGACCTCCCGCTATGCCCGCGACACCGGCATGCCGTACTTCGGCATCTGCTACGGCATGCAGGCGGCCGTGGTGGATTTCGCCCGCCACGTGGCCGGGCTGGAAGGCGCCAACAGCACCGAGAACGACCGCCAGTCGCCGAATCCGGTGATCGGCCTGATCACCGAATGGCGCACGGCCACCGGCGATGTGGAAAAGCGCGACGAGAAGTCCGATCTGGGCGGCACCATGCGCCTGGGCCTGCAGGAGCAGCGCCTCAAGCCGGGCACGCTGGCGCGCGAGCTGTACGGCAAGGACGTGGTGGCCGAGCGCCACCGTCATCGCTACGAGTTCAACAACCGCTATCGCACCCAGCTGGAAGATGCCGGGTTGGTGATCGCGGCCAAGTCGATGGATGACACGCTGGTGGAAATGGTCGAGCTGCCGCGCGATCGCCACCCGTGGTTCCTGGCTTGCCAGGCGCATCCGGAGTTCCTGTCCACGCCGCGCGATGGCCACCCGCTGTTCGTGGGCTTCATCCGTGCCGCGCGTGAGCGCAAGGCCGGTGGCAAGCTGTTGAAGGAAGCCCGGGCCTGACCCTATCACCCCTGTTCCGTGTCGCGGAACGGGGGCGCCCGCGCCGGGCTTTCGGCCCGCCGGGCAATTCCCTGAATACCCAGGAGTGTCGCGATGAAACTGTGTGGTTTCGAAGTTGGGCTGGACCAGCCGCTGTTCCTGATCGCCGGCCCGTGCGTGATCGAGTCGATGCAGCTGCAGCTGGATGTCGCCGGACGCCTGAAGGAGATCACCGGCAAGCTCGGGATGAACTTCATATTCAAGTCGAGCTTCGACAAGGCCAACCGCACCTCGGGCACGAGCTTCCGTGGCCCTGGCCTGGAAGAGGGCCTGAAGGTGCTGGCCGAGGTGAAGAAGCAGATCGGCGTGCCGGTGCTGACCGACGTGCATGAGTACACGCCGATGAACGAGGTGGCCTCGGTCGTGGACGTGCTGCAGACCCCGGCTTTCCTGGTGCGCCAGACTGATTTCATCCGCAACGTCTGCGCGGCAGGCAAGCCGGTGAACATCAAGAAGGGCCAGTTCCTCTCGCCGTGGGACATGAAGCCGGTAGTGGAGAAGGCCAAGTCGACCGGCAACCACGACATCATGGTGTGCGAGCGGGGTGCCTCGTTCGGCTACAACAACCTGGTCAGCGACATGCGCTCGCTCAGCGTGATGCGTGATACCGGCTGCCCGGTGGTGTTCGACGCGACCCATTCGGTGCAGCTGCCGGGCGGGCAGGGCAGCAGTTCCGGTGGCCAGCGCGAATTTGTGCCGGTGCTGGCGCGTGCGGCGGTGGCGGTGGGCGTGGCGGGCTTATTCGCCGAGACGCATCCGGACCCGAGCAAGGCGCTGTCCGATGGGCCCAATGCGTGGCCGCTGGACAAGATGGAGGCGCTGCTGGAGACCTTGCTGGCGCTGGACAGCATTACCAAGAAGCATGGGTTCATCGAGTCCACGCTTTAAGAGTTAAAGGGTCGCCGCTGGCGGCCCTTTTTTTCCCTCATCCGCCCCTTCGGGGCACCTTCTCCCGCCAGCGGGAGAAGGGCGTGCAGCGCCGGATGAGGGCAGCTGGCTGCCGTCAACCCACACATTGCACCCCACGCCTCCCATCGCGCCCGACATTCACTACAATGCCGAGGCTGTTCCGGCGCCCGCGCCTGCGTGCCCGGGTGAACCCCATCAATCGCCGCGCCTTCGCGGCGCTGCAGATCGCCAGGACCCCATGACCCAGATTGCCAAGATCCACGCCCGCGAAATCCTCGATTCCCGTGGCAACCCCACGCTGGAAGCGGAAGTCACCCTCGAGGACGGTTCGTTCGGCCGTGCCGCCGTGCCTTCGGGCGCTTCGACCGGCACCAAGGAGGCAGTGGAACTGCGCGATGGCGACAAGACCCGCTACCTGGGCAAGGGCGTGCGCAAGGCCGTGGAGAACGTCAACGGCACCATCGCTTCGTCGCTGCAGGGCTATGACGCCGCCGACCAGGAAGGCCTGGACCGCCGCCTGATCGACCTCGACGGCACCGAGAACAAGGGCCGCCTGGGCGCCAATGCGCTGCTCGGCGTGTCGCTGGCCGCCGCCCACGCCGTGGCCGCCTCGCGCAAGCAGGCGCTGTGGCAGTACCTGGCGACGATCACCGAGTCGGACATCTCGCTGCCGGTGCCGATGATGAACATCATCAACGGCGGTGCACACGCGGACAACAACGTCGACTTCCAGGAGTTCATGGTCCTGCCGGTGGGCTTCGGTTCGTTCTCCGAAGCGCTGCGCGCCGGCACCGAGATCTTCCATTCGCTCAAGACGGTGCTCAAGGGCCACGGCCTGAGCACGGCGGTGGGTGACGAGGGCGGTTTCGCCCCGGACTTCCGCAGCAACGTCGAGGCCCTGGACACGATCCTCGAAGCGATCGGCAAGGCCGGCTACAAGGCGGGCGAGGACGTGCTGCTCGGCCTGGACGTGGCCTCCAGCGAGTTCTACGAGAACGGCAAGTACAACCTGGTCGGCGAGAACAAGCGCCTGACCTCCGAGCAGTTCGTCGACTTCCTCGCCGACTGGGCCGCCCAATACCCGATCATCTCGATCGAAGACGGCCTGGCCGAGGACGACTGGGCCGGCTGGAAGCTGCTGACCGATCGCATCGGCAAGCAGGTGCAGCTGGTGGGCGACGACCTGTTCGTCACCAATCCGAAGATCTTCAAGCAGGGCATCGAGTCGGGCACCGCCAACGCGATCCTGATCAAGGTCAACCAGATCGGCACCCTGACCGAAACCCTGGAAGCGATCGCCATGGCGCACCACGCCAACTACGCGGCGATCGTCTCGCACCGCTCGGGCGAAACCGAGGACACCACCATCGCCGATATCGCCGTGGCCACCACCGCCACCCAGATCAAGACCGGCTCGCTGTGCCGCAGCGACCGCGTGGCGAAGTACAACCAGCTGCTGCGCATCGAGGAAGCCCTCGGTGCCGGCGCGCGTTACGCCGGGCGTAACGCGTTCGTGTCGATCAAGCGGTAAGCGATGCGCAACTGGCGCTGGCTGCTGCTGGTGCTCGCGGTACTGCTGGCTTGGCTGCAGTACCGCTTCTGGTTTGGCCCGGGCAATTCCGGCGAAGTGGTACAGCTGGAAGAGCAGGTGGCCAAGCAGAAGCGGGACAACGAGGGCCGGCGCCAGCGCAACGAGGCGCTGGCCGCCGAGGTCAAGGACCTCAAGGACGGCGAAGCGGCCATCGAAGAGCGCGCACGCAGCGAGCTGGGCATGATCAAGCCCGGCGAGAAGTTCTATCGCGTGGTCGAAGATGTGCCACCCGCCACTGCGCCGGCCACGCCGGGGCAGCCGCCGGCGGCCGAGCTTTCGCCCGGCGAGCAACCCTGATGGCCATGGTCTGGGCGGTGGTGCCCGCCGCCGGCCGCGGCACGCGCTTCGGCGCACCGCTGCCCAAGCAATATCTGCCGGCCGCCGGCCGGCCATTGATCGCCTACACGCTGGACGCGCTGGCCGCGCATCCGGCCGTGGCTGGGGTGATGGTGGTGCTGTCCGAGCAGGATCCGGATTGGCCCGGCTGGCGCGCCGTCGCCGGCAAACCCATCCTCACCGCCGTCGGCGGCGCCACCCGCGCCGCCTCGGTGCTGGCCGGCGTGCAGGCCTTGCCCGAGAGCGTGCGCAGCGATGACTTCGTCCTGGTGCATGACGCCGCGCGCCCGAACCTGGGCCCGACCGACCTGGATCGCCTGCTGGAAACCGGGCGCAATGATCCCGTCGGCGCGATCCTGGCCACCCCGGTGCGCGACACACTCAAGCGCGCCGGCGACGACGGCGGCATCGATGGCACCGAACCACGCGAACGCCTGTGGCGTGCGCTGACCCCGCAGTTGTTCCGTCGCCACCAGTTGGTGCGTGGCCTGGAAGCAGCCGCGGCGGCGGGCATCGATGTCACCGACGAGGCGATGGCGATGGAGCGGCTGGGCCTGCGTCCGCTGCTGGTCGAGGGTGCCGAAGACAACTTCAAGATCACCACGCCGGCCGACCTGGCCCGCTTTGAATTCGAACTTTCGCGGCGCGGCGCCTGAGCGCCCGCGGCATCAGCAGGAAAAGCACATGAGCGGTCTGAGTTTGCGCATTGGCCAGGGCTATGACGTGCATGCCTTTGGCGAGGGCGATCACGTGATGTTGGGCGGGGTGCGCGTGGCGCACACGCAGGGCGTGCTGGCGCACAGCGATGGCGATGTCATCCTGCACGCCTTGTGCGACGCGATGCTCGGCGCGCTGGCGCTGGGCGATATCGGCCAGCACTTCCCGCCGTCGGATGATCGCTGGAAGGGCGCCGACAGCAGCCGCTTCGTCACCCATTGCAACCAATTGCTGCGCGAGCGTGGCTGGCAGGTCGGCAATGCCGACGTCACCGTGGTCTGCGAGCGGCCCAAGGTCGGCCCGCACGCCCTGGCCATGCGCGAACGCATGGCTGCGTTGCTGGGTGTCGCGCTGGACCAGGTGAGCGTCAAGGCGACCACCAGCGAGAAACTCGGTTTCACCGGTCGCAGTGAAGGCATCGCCGCGCAGGCCGTAGTACTGTTGGTGGCGCTGTGAGCGAACTGCCGCGGGCTTTTGGTGAGCCGGTGCTGCGCGCGCAGATGCGCAGCGTGCCGGAAGATTTCCAGGTGGACGAGCTGCCGGCATTCGAGCCGAGCGGCGAGGGCGAGCACCTGTTGCTGACCGTGCGCAAGCGCGGCCAGAACACCGCGCACGTAGCGCGGCGCCTGGCGCAGTGGGCGGGGCTGCCGGAGATGGCGGTCAGCTATGCCGGGTTGAAGGATCGCCACGCGGTCACCACGCAGCGCTTCAGCGTGCACCTGCCCAAGCGCGTCGCGCCGGACCTGGCGCTGCTGGACGATGCGGAAATGCAGGTGGTCGAATCGACCTGGCACAACCGCAAGCTGCAACGCGGCGCGCTGGCCGGCAATCGATTCGGCCTGGTGCTGCGCGGTGTGGAGGGCGAGCGCGCGCAGATCGACGCACGCATTGCGCAGATCGCTGCCCGCGGCCTGCCGAACTGGTTTGGCGAGCAGCGTTTTGGTCATGGCGGCGGCAACGTGCCGGCGGCGTTGGCGATGTTCGGCGGCCGTCGGGTGCGCAAGGACCAGCGCTCGATGCTGTTGTCCGCGGCGCGCTCGCAGTTGTTCAACCAGGTGCTGGCCGCGCGCGTGGCGCGCGCCGACTGGGACAGCCCGTTGCCGGGCGAGGTGTGGATGCTGGACGGTTCGCGCAGCGTGTTCGGGCCCGAGGCCTGGAGCGAGGTGCTGGCGCAGCGCCTGGCTGCATTCGATATCCACCCCAGCGGCCCGTTGTGGGGCGCAGGAGAACTGCGCAGCCAGGAGGAAGCGGTCGCGCTGGAACTGGCCGCGCTCGGCGATGACACCTCGCTGGCCTTGCGTGCGGGCCTGGAGGCGGCCGGATTGAAGCAGGAGCGTCGCGCGCTGCGGTTGCGTCCCGAAGGCCTGCAGCACGAATGGCGGGGCGAGGATGTGCTGTGGCTGGGCTTCGCGCTGCCACCAGGCTGCTATGCCACCGCGGTGTTGCAGGAATTGGGTGACGTGGAATCGGCAGGCGGCTGAGGATTATCGCCGCGCCAAGAGCACCAGCAATGCGCCGGTCCCGCCTTGCGCGGCCGGCGCAGAGTGGAATGCCAGCACATCATTGCGCTGCCGAAGCAGGCGATCGACCAGGTTCTTCAGTACCGGCACGCCGTTCTCGGACTGGAAACCCTTGCCGTGGATGATGCGCACGCAGCCGTACTCGTGCGCATGCGCTTCCAGCAGGAACTGGCGTAGCAAGGTTTCGGCCTGTGCAGCGCTGGCGCCATGCAGGTCCAGCTCGTCCTGCACCGAGAATTGCCCGCGGCGCAGGCGCTGGAATATGCGCGCGGGCACCTGTTCGCGCCGGTAACTGGCCGTGTCGCCGGCTTCCAGCGGCGCCGAATCGCGCAACAGGCGGGCGAACTCACCCTGTGCTTCCTCCGCATCGCGCTCGGCCATGCGCGCGCGTGGCCGGGGGCGTGGCTTCTGCGGCACCGGCGCCTGCGGCTGGCGGATGGGCTTGACCTCGCCGATCGCCGCGCGGAACAGTGCGGCGTCGTCCTGGTCTTCGTCTTCGGAATGCGACATGGACACAGCGTAGCCTGCGCACGCGTCCACGCAAATGGCGGCAGGCAGGGGGCAAGGGAGCGGACGCATCCGGTATCATGGGCAGGCTTTTCGAGGAGTCCCATGCGCGTACTGGTTAGCAACGACGATGGTGTCGACGCCCCCGGCATCAAGATTCTCGCCGAACATCTGCGCGGCGCAGGCCACGAGGTGATGATTGTCGCGCCTGATCGCGACCGTTCCGGCGCCAGCAATTCATTGACGCTGGACCTGCCGATCCGCACCAAGCGCATCGACCACTACACCTGCAGCGTTGCCGGCACGCCGACCGACTGCGTGCACCTGGCCCTGACCGGCATGCTCGAGTACGAGCCGGACATCGTGGTCTCGGGCATCAACAACGCGGCCAACCTCGGCGACGACGTGATCTATTCCGGCACCGTGTCGGCGGCGATGGAAGGGCGCTTCCTCGGCCTGCCGGCCGTGGCGGTGTCGCTGGTCACCCGCAACCACGACGCGCGCCATTACGAAACCGCCGCCCGTGCCGCGGTGCACATCGTGGCGCAGCTGGTGGCCGACCCGCTGCCCGCCGACACCATCCTCAACGTCAACGTGCCGGACCTGGCCTGGGATGACGTGCGCGGCTTTGAAACCACGCGCCTGGGCAATCGCCATCGTTCCGAAGCGTGCCTGCCGCAGGTCGATCCGCGCGGCAACACCGTGTACTGGATCGGCCCGGCCGGTCCGGAGCAGGATGCCGGCCCCGGCACCGATTTCCATGCCGTGCGTACCGGCCATATCTCGATCACCCCGATCCACGTCGACCTCACCCGCTACCAGGCGTTGGAGAAGGTCGCCGGCTGGGTCGGCGGATTGACCGCAGCGCTGGACGCGGACCGCACGACGGAAGACCCGGCATGACCCCGCGCCTGCGACTGCAGCCCGAAGCGGTGGGCATCGGCATGACGTCGCAGCGGGTGCGCGACCGTCTGGTCGATCGCCTGCGCGAGGCGGGCATCGTCGATGAGCGCGTGCTCAATGCCGTGCGCACCGTGCCGCGTCACTTGTTCATCGACGAAGCGCTGGCCTCGCGGGCCTACGAAGACACGGCGCTGCCGATCGGCCAGGGCCAGACCATCTCGCAGCCGTGGGTGGTGGCGCGGATGACCGAGGCCATCCTGCGTGGCGAGCCGAAGAAAGTGCTCGAAGTGGGGACCGGCTCCGGGTACCAGGGCGCGATCCTGGCGGCCCTGGGGCTGGAGGTCTACACCGTCGAGCGCATTGGCGAGCTGTTGCGGCAGGCGCGCAAGCGCTTCCGCCAGCTCGGCATGAATGTGCGCAGCAAGCATGACGATGGCCGTGTCGGCTGGCCCGAACATGGGCCTTACGATGCCATCGTCGTCACGGCTGCCGCACCGGCGCTGGTCGATGCCCTGGTCGAGCAGCTCGGCCCCGGCGGCTGCCTGGTGGCGCCGGTGGGCGGCCCTTCGTCGCAGTCGCTGGTGCAGCTGACCCGCGGCGCCGACGGCGAGATCCACCAGGAGGTTCTGGCGCCGGTCACGTTCGTGCCGTTGCTCTCGGGCATGCTGGACTGAATCCCATGGACGAGACGCGATGAAGATATTCGGGCCCCTTTATGACCTGGCGATCCGCTGGTCGCGACATCGCCGGGCCCCGGGCCTGCTGACCGGATTGAGCTTCCTGGAAGGTTTCATCTTCCCGGTGCCGCCGGAGGTGATGCTGGCGCCGATGTCGCTGGCGCAGCCGCGGCGCGCGATGTGGTTTGCCACCTTGAGCCTGCTCGGTTCGCTCGGTGGCGCGTTGGTCGGCTACCTGCTCGGCCACTTTGCTTTCGCCGCCTTGCATCCGTTGATCGAATGGCTGGGCTGGAGCGCCAAGATCGATGCGGAGGTCGCGCACCTGCGCGCCGTCGTCGCCGAATCGCCCTGGCGCGCCTTCTGGTTGCTGGTGCTGGCCGGCTTCACCCCGATCCCGCTGAAGATCTTTACCTGGGCTTCGGGCGTGGTCGGCGTGCCGATCCTGCCGTTCCTGGCCAGCATGGCCGTGGGGCGGGGCAAGCGCGTGTATCTCGTCGCCGGCGCGATCCGCCTGGGCGGCGCACGTGCCGAAGCGGCATTGCATCGTTGGATCGAACCGCTAGGCTGGATCGCCAGCCTGGTGCTGGTCGGCTTGGCCGGATGGGTGATATGGAGCGCGAAGTTCGGATGAGCACGAATCACATGGGGACGATGGCGCGGTTGGCCTGGGTTGCAGCGGCCACGTTGGCGCTGGGTGCTTGCGGTACCGCCACGGTCGTCAAGAAGAATGGCACCGGCGGCGCGGCCGCTTCGGTGCCGCGCACGTCCGTCGCCCGCCCGGGCGCCACGGTGACCGTGCGCCAGGGCGATACGCTGTACGCGATCGCGCGGCGGACCAACGTCAGTCCGTTGGATCTGGCTTCCTGGAACAACCTGAGTTCGCCCAACACCATCTATCCCGGGCAGGTGCTCAAGCTCTACCCGGGTTCGGGTGCGGTGGCGACGCGGCCAACGACGGTGTCGGGCAATGCGTCTGCCAGCACGGCGACACGCCCAGCGACCTCGACACCGACTCCGCCGCCCCCGGCAGCCACGCCCGCTGCCAGCGGCTTCAGCTGGCGCTGGCCGGCCGATGGCGTGGTCGTGGGCAATTTCGTGCCTGGCGAGACGACCAAGCAGGGCATCGACATCGGCGGCAGCAACGGCCAGGTGGTCAAGGCCGCGGCTGATGGCGTGGTGGTGTATTCGGGCTCCGGCCTGGTCGGTTACGGCGAGCTGATCATCATCAAGCACAACGAACAGTGGCTCTCGGCGTACGGCCACAACCGCAAGCGGCTGGTCAACGAAGGCCAGATCGTCAAGGCCGGCCAGCAGATCGCCGAGATGGGCCGCAGTGGCGCCACGCGCGACATGTTGCACTTCGAGATCCGCTACAACGGCAAGCCGGTCGACCCGCTGATTTATCTGCCGAAGAAGTAAGGGTCAGCCGTCCTGCGCGCGTCGCACGGCGGGCGCTCAATGCGTGCCGGCCACGGTGCCGGCGCTCTCATCCGTTGCCGGCAGCGCCGAGCGCGCGCGGCGCCAGGATCATCGCCAGCACCACCTTGCGGCCCTCGGCCGCCAGGACGTTGTAGGTGCGTGCGGCGGCGTCGTTGCTCATGGCTTCCAGGCCGATGCCGCGGGTCAGGCAAGCGCCCAGCACCGCCGGCTCAGGAAATCCCTGCGTTGGGCCAGTGCCCAGCAGCACCAGCGCCGGGGCCAGTGCCAGTACCGGGGCCAGGTCTTCGGGCGTGAGCGCCGACAGGCTGTCCACCGCCCATTGCTCGACCAGCTGGTCGGGCGCCAGGATGAAGCTGTGTTCCAGGATGCGATCGTTCACCTTGGCGTGGCGGCCATCGGCCGCCCGCAAGGCGAAGGCGTAATCCGGGCGATCCTCGGAGAGCTGCATGGCCGGGCTCAGCCGCGCGGCAGCACGATCTGGCGCTTGTCCTTGCCCGGGCGGTACAGCACCGCGACGTGGCCGATCCGCTGCACCAGGGCCGCGCCGCTCTGCGCGATGATCTCGCCGATCATGGCGTCGCGGGTCTCGCGGTCCTCGGCAGCCACCTTCACCTTGATCAGCTCGTGGCGCTCCAGCACCTCGTCCAGTTCTGCCAGGAAGGCCGGCGTGACCCCTTTGCCACCGGTCTGCAGCAAGGCCTTGAGGTCGTGCGCCTGGCCACGCAGGAATCGGTTTTGGGAGGAAGTCAGAACGGTGGACATGCAGTGGGAACGGGAAGCCAAGGGGGTTCAGGGTATCATGACCGACCCCCCAGACCGCTCAGACCATGGCCTCCCGCAGCAAGAGCAGCCAACGTTGGCTCAAGGAGCATTTTTCCGACCCGTTCGTGAAAAAGGCCCAATCCGAAGGCATGCGTTCGCGGGCCGCCTACAAGCTGGAGGAGCTGCTCGCGCGTGACCGGCTGCTGCGGCCGGACGCCGTGGTGGTCGATCTGGGCGCCGCCCCGGGCGGCTGGTCGCAGCAGGTCCGCAAGCAGATGGGCGACCGCGGCCGGGTACTGGCCCTGGACATCCTGGAGATGCCGCCGCTGGCCGGGGTCGAATTCCTTCATGGTGACTTCAGGGAGGAAACCGTCCTATCGCAGTTCGAAGCGATGTTGGGTGGGCAGCCGGTAGACCTTGTACTGTCCGACATGGCCCCCAATAAGAGCGGAATGGATGCGGTGGACCAGCCGCGGATGATGCATCTGGCCGAGTTGGCGATGGATTTTGCCGACAACCACCTCAAGACCGGGGGCGCGTTCCTGATCAAGCTGTTCCAGGGCGTGGGTTTCGATGAATACGTCCGCGAACTGCGCCGCCGGTACGACAAGGTGGCCATCCGCAAGCCAGAGGCGTCGCGAAAGCGTTCGCCGGAGGTCTATGCCCTCGGGCAGGGCAAGCGTGCCCAGATCAAGTAAGCTGCCGTCAGCACACTGCGCCCAGGCGCGACAAGACTAAAGAGGGACACCGGAGCCAATGAGGATGAACGACTTGACCAAGAATCTGCTGTTGTGGGTGGTCGTCGCCGTCGTGCTGATGGTGGTGTTCCAGAGTTTCTCGCCGCGCGGGGCCGCGACCGGCGCGAACACGAGCGTCATTTCCTACACCGAGTTCCTGAAGGACATCGACAGCGGCCGGATCAAGTCGGTAAACATCACCGACAAGACCACGCTCACCGCCAACGCGATCCGCTACACGCGTACCGACGGCAGCGAGGGTTCCCTGTACGGGCCGGTCGACCCGAAGCTGGTCGACACCCTCTATACCAAGAACATCCCCTTGACCCGCGACGAACCGAGCAGCGGCGTCAGCGTGTGGGCGGTGATCTTCAACTTCCTCCCGGTCATCCTGATCATCGGCTTCTGGCTGTTCATCATGCGCCAGATGCAGGGCGGTGGCGGTGGGGCGAAGGGCGCGATGAGCTTCGGTAAATCCCGCGCCAAGCTGCAGGGCGAAGACCAGGTCAAGGTCACCTTTGCCGACGTCGCCGGCTGCGACGAGGCCAAGGAGGAAGTGGGCGAACTGGTCGACTTCCTGCGCGACCCGTCCAAGTTCACCAAGCTCGGCGGCAAGATCCCGCGCGGCGTGCTGATGGTGGGTCCGCCGGGTACCGGCAAGACCCTGCTCGCCAAGGCCATCGCCGGCGAGGCCAAGGTGCCGTTCTTCTCGATCTCCGGTTCGGACTTCGTGGAGATGTTCGTCGGCGTCGGCGCCAGCCGCGTGCGCGACATGTTCGAGCAGGCCAAGAAGCACGCGCCGTGCATCATCTTCATCGACGAAATCGACGCGGTCGGCCGCCATCGCGGTGCCGGCCTGGGCGGTGGCCATGACGAGCGCGAGCAGACCCTGAACCAGCTGCTGGTGGAAATGGATGGCTTCGAGGGTGGCGAGGGCGTGATCGTGATCGCCGCGACCAACCGCCCTGACGTGCTTGATCCGGCGCTGCTGCGTCCGGGCCGTTTCGACCGCCAGGTCGTGGTCGGCCTGCCGGACGTCAAGGGCCGCGAGCAGATCCTGCGCGTGCACATGCGCAAGCTGCCGCTGGCTGATGACGTCGTGCCGATGGTCATCGCGCGCGGCACCCCGGGTTTCTCTGGCGCGGATCTGGCCAACCTTGCCAATGAGGCGGCCTTGTTCGCCGCGCGCGAGAACGCCAAGGAAGTGCGCATGGATCACTTTGATCGTGCGCGCGACAAGATCCTGATGGGTGCCGAGCGCCGCTCGATGGCGATGAGCGAAGACGAAAAGACGCTTACCGCCTATCACGAAGCGGGCCACGCCATCGTCGGCCGCCTGGTGCCGGAGCATGACCCGGTCTACAAGGTCACGATCATTCCGCGCGGCCGCGCGCTGGGCGTGACCATGTACCTGCCGGAAGGCGACAAGTACTCGATGAACCGCGTGGCGATCGAATCGCAGCTGTGCTCGCTGTACGGCGGGCGCGTGGCCGAGGAGCTGATCTTCGGCGAGGACAAGGTCACCACCGGTGCGTCGAACGACATCGAGCGTGCGACCAAGATGGCGCGCAACATGGTTACCAAGTGGGGCCTGTCGGACGAACTCGGCCCGGTGGCTTATGGCGAGGAAGAGGACGAGGTGTTCCTGGGGCGCTCGGTGACCCAGCACAAGAACGTCTCGGACGAGACCGCGCGCAAGATCGACGAGGTCGTGCGTTCGATCCTGGACAAGGCGTACGGCAAGACCCGCAAGATCCTCACCGACAACCTCGACAAGCTGCATGCGATGTCGCAGTTGCTGCTGCAGTACGAGACCATCGATGCGCCGCAGATCGACGCGATCATGGAAGGCCGCGATCCGCCGCCGCCGGCGGGTTGGGGCAAGTCGGGCAAGGATGGCAACGACAAGAACCCTTCGCGGCCGTTGCCGCCGATCGCCGGGCCGGCCGAACAGATCTGAGGCCGCGGAAGGTTGAGTTGGAAAGAGAACGCGCCCCATGGGCGCGTTTTCTTTTGGACGCCGGGTGATGACGACGGCCGCCGCGCGCTGGCTACATGTCATCAGGACGAATGCATCGGACGGCGCACCTTCAACGGTGGGTTCCTGGGGCCGTACACGGCTCGTGCTCGTTACCGGCGCGCACTGTCAACGCGATCGGAGAGGACGTCGTTACCTGGCCGGCCTCGCCATAGGCAGTGTGTGCGCCGCTGCGCCACAATGGTGCTCCAGCAGCACCGAGACCGCCGCATGAATCCCGCCCGCCACCGGTCGTTCCACTCGCCAGCGCGCCCCGCGCGTGCCCGGAGGGGATGATGTTCGACACTGCATTGATCCTCGACTGCAACGGCCGCGATCTGCGGCTCGATCGCCCGCGGGTCATGGGCATCGTCAACGTCACGCCGGATTCGTTCTCCGATGGCGGCGTATACGACAGCGCCGAAGCTGCGATTGCCCACGGCCTGCAACTGGCCGCGGAGGGCGCCGACGTGCTCGACGTCGGTGGCGAATCGACCCGCCCGGGTGCCGAGCCGGTGTCGCTGGAAGAAGAACTGCGTCGCGTCGTGCCGGTCATCGAAGGGCTGGCGGCGCGCACCGACCTGCCGATCAGCGTGGATACGTTCAAGCCGGAAGTGATGCGTGCGGCGGTGACCGCCGGTGCGGGCCTGATCAACGACATTTATGGCCTGCGCGCCCCCGGCGCGCTCGACGCGGCGGCCGAACTGCGCGTGCCGGTGGTGCTGATGCACATGCTGGGCGAGCCGCGTTCGATGCAGGAGAACCCGGTCTATGACGATGTGGTCGGCGAGGTACATCGCTTCCTGGCCGAGCGGATCTTCGCCGCGGAAATGGCCGGCATCGACAAGCGTCGCCTGATCGTCGATCCGGGTTTTGGTTTCGGCAAGACCACCGCACACAATCTCCAGCTGCTCGCCGCGCTCGAACGCTTCGACGAATTCGGCTTGCCGGTGCTGGCCGGCCTGTCACGCAAGCGCACGCTGGGCGAAATCACCGGTCGCCAGGCGCCGTTGGAGCGGGTGGCCGCCTCGGTTGCCGCGCACCTGATCGCCGCCCAGCGCGGCGCATTGCTGCTGCGCGTGCATGATGTGGCGCCCACCGTCGACGCGCTGAAGGTCTGGGCGGCGGTATCCGAAGTGCCGGCGCCGCGCCGCGATGCGCGTGCGGCGACGGCATCGATCCGCTGGCCGGACGAAGACTGATGCCTGCAGATCGCCGGCCGCAGGCGATCGCCCTGATGGGCCCGACCGCCAGCGGCAAGACCGCGCTGGCGATTGAATGGGCGCGGCAGCTGGGCGGCGAGATCGTCAGCGTGGATTCGGCGCTGGTCTATCGGGGCCTGGATATCGGCGCGGCCAAACCGGATGCCGCATTGCAGGCGGCGGTGCCGCATCACCTGCTCGATGTACGGGACCCCTGGCAGGCCTATTCGGCCGCGGAATTCGCCGTGGACGCGCGTGCGGCGATCGCCGACATCGTGGCCCGCGGACGCGTCCCGATCCTCGCAGGTGGGACGGGCCTGTATTTCAGCGCCTTGTTGAATGGCCTGGCCGAAATGCCGCCGGCCGACGCCAATGTCCGCGCCGCGTTGGCCGCCGAAGCCGCCGCGTCGGCCGAAGGCTGGGCGGGGCTGCACCGGCAGTTGGCCGAGGTGGATCCGGTGGCGGCGGCCCGCATCCATGCCACCGATCCGCAGCGCATCCAGCGGGCGCTCGAGGTTTATCGCCTCAGTGGCCGTCCCATCAGCTATTGGCAGGCCCAGCCGAGCGGTCCGCGGTTGCCCTTGCGCGTATTGAAGCTCGTGCTTTCGCCGGCCGATCGCGCGGTATTGCACGGCCGCATCGCGCGGCGGTTCGACGCCATGCTCGAAGACGGTTTCCTCGACGAAGTACGGCGGCTTCGTAACCTGCCGCAGATGCAGGCCGTAGCCGCGCCGCTGGACCTGCCCGCCGTGCGGGCGGTCGGTTACCGCCAGGCCTGGGAGTTTCTGGACGGCCAGGTGGACGCGGCGGGGTTTCGCGAGCGCGCCATCCAGGCTACCCGCCAACTGGCCAAGCGCCAGTTGACCTGGCTGCGCGGCGAGCTGGACGCGCGCTGGTTTGATCCGGAACGTGACCGCGATCGGCTCGCGCTTGCATTGTCGGCGTTCGTCGCCACATCCAGTGCTGGCGGGGCGGCAACAGGCGTGTAACATCACCGTTCCGGAACCGGCTGGGGAAAGCGGGTCGACCGGGAAACAATAAGAACAATAACGGAGCCAGTGCGATGTCCAAGGGGCAATCCTTGCAGGACCCTTTTCTGAATGCCCTGCGCCGGGAGCGGGTGCCGGTGTCGGTGTACCTGGTCAACGGCATCAAGTTGCAGGGGACGATCGAGTCCTTCGACCAGTTCGTGGTGCTGCTGCGTAATACCGTCAGCCAGATGGTCTACAAGCACGCCATTTCCACCGTCGTGCCGGCACGCAATGTGCGCGTTGGGCCGGGCGGTGGCTATGTGCAGTCCAATGAAGATGCCCAGGCGGATGATGAAGTCGAGTAATACCGGAGTCTTGCGTGTTTGACCGCTCCAAACGCGGCGAACACGCGCTGTTGATCCAGACCCACGCCGGTGGGCCTGCCGAAGAAGATGTGCTCGAGGAGTTCGTGGACCTGGCCAAGTCGGCCGGTGCCACCGTGGCTGCGGTGCTGACCGCCAAGATCGACAAGCCCAACCCGTCGACCCTGATCGGCAGCGGCAAGCTGGAAGAGGTCAAGGCCGCTGCCGAAGCGACGGGCGCGGACCTGATCCTGGTCAACCATGGGCTCTCGCCCGTGCAGGAACGCAACCTGGAGCGCCATCTGCAGCGCCGGGTGATCGATCGCACCGGCCTGATCCTGGACATCTTTGCCCAGCGAGCCCACAGCCATGAGGGCAAGCTCCAGGTCGAACTGGCCCAGTTGCGCCACCTGGCCACGCGCCTGGTGCGTGGCTGGACCCACCTTGAGCGCCAGCGCGGTGGTTCGATCGGCCTGCGCGGCCCGGGTGAGACCCAGCTGGAAACCGACCGCCGCCTGCTGCAGAAGCGGGTGGAGCAGTTGCAGAAGCGGCTGGAGAAAGTGGAAGTGCAGCGCACGCAGATGCGTCGCGCCCGCGTGCGCAGCGAACTGCCGCGCATCGCCCTGGTGGGCTATACCAACGCCGGCAAGTCGACTCTGTTCAACGCACTGACCGGCGCCGAAGCGTATGCCGCCGACCAGTTGTTCGCGACGCTGGACCCGACCGTGCGCCGCATCGGCTTGCCCGGTGGCAACGTGATCCTGGCCGACACGGTCGGCTTCGTGCGCGATCTGCCGCACGAGCTGGTGGCGGCGTTCCGCTCGACGCTGTCCGAAGCGCGCGAGGCGGACTTGCTGCTGCATATCGTCGATGCGGCCGATCCGCTGCGCGAAGACCGCATCCGCCAGGTCGATGAAGTGTTGCAGGCCGTCGGCGCCGGTGACCTGCCGCAGCTGCTGGTGTTCAACAAGATCGATCGCATCGAAGGTGCAGAGGTCCGCCACGACGCCCAGGATGGCGTGCCGGACCAGGCGCGCCGCGAGCGCGTATGGATTTCCGCGCGCGATGGCCGTGGCCTGGACATGCTCCAGCACGTACTCGGCCAACGCCTGGGCCTGCAGCACGTGACCGGTTCGCTGCGTCTGCCGCCGTCGGCCGGGCGCCTGCGCTCGCGCCTGCATGCCCTGGAAGTGGTGCGGGCCGAACATGCGGACGAGGACGGCTGGCTGCTCGAGGTGGACATCCCGATCGCCGAAGCCGAGCGCCTGGCCGCCAGCGGGGATGGCGCACCGATCCGTGCGCTGCTGCCCGAGGCCGCCGCCGACGAGTGGTAAACCGACCAGCGGGCGAGGGCGACAGCGCGGCCCGATTGGGCTACAAAGACAGCCATTCCCCCCAGCGTTGCGCCATGAGTCCTACTGACGCCGAACTGCGGCAGCTCGCCGAGCTGCTGGGCAGCCAATTGCAAGCGGCGCGCGAGCGCCTGGTGACCGCCGAGAGCTGTACTGGCGGCTGGATTGCCAAGGCGGTGACCGATGTCGCCGGCTCCTCGGCCTGGTTCGACTGCGGCATGGCCGCCTACAGCTACGAAGCCAAGCAGGCCTTGCTTGGCGTGCGTCCGCAAACGCTGGAAGTGCATGGGGCGGTCAGTCGCGAGACGGTGATCGAGATGGTTTCCGGCGCGCTGGTCAATTCCGGCGCCAGCATTGCCGTAGCGGTCACCGGCATCGCCGGCCCGGGCGGTGGCAGTGCGGACAAGCCGGTGGGCACGGTGTGGATTGGCTGGAAGCGGCGTGGTGGTTACGCCAAGGCAGAACTGTTCCATTTCGACGGTGATCGTGACGGCGTGCGGCGACAGACGGTGGCCTCGGCGCTGCACGGATTGAGCGCGCTGCTGTGAACCTGCCTGCGCGCCACACCGAACAGGGGAGGGCGCGCTGATGTGGGAGGCATTGGGCACGGTGCGCGACCTGGGGCGGATGCAGGAAATCGCCTCGGTCCTGATTCGCTTCGGTTTCGGCGACATGGTGCGACGGATCGGCCTGGCCGAATGGCTGGAGCGGGCCGGTCGCCTGCTGCATTGGCACGACCCCGACGAAATGCTGCGCATGTCCGCGGCGCTGCGGGTGCGGCGCGCGCTGGAGGCGTTGGGCCCGACCTTCGTCAAGCTCGGCCAGGTCATGGCCACCCGCGTGGATTTACTGCCGCCAGACTGGATTGCCGAGCTGAGCGAACTGCAGAACGCGGTGCCGGCCTTGCCGTTCGAACAGGTGCGCCCGCAGCTGATCGCCGACCTCGGCCAAGACCCGGAATCGGTCTTTGCCCGGTTGGAGGAAACGCCGCTGGCGGCCGCCTCGCTGGCGCAGACCCATCGCGCTTGGCTGGATGACGGCCACGCGGTGGTGCTCAAGATCCGCCGCCCCGGCATTGGCGAGGTGATCGAAGCCGACCTGCGGCTGCTGGCGCGCTTGGCCGAAGTCATCGAATCGCAGCTGCCGGACCTGCGGCGCTATCGGCCCACCGAAGTGGTGCGGCAGTTCACGGTGTCGCTACGCCGCGAACTGGATTTCGCCGCCGAATGTCGCCACGCCGAGAAGATCAGCAAGAATTTCGCCGGCCACCCCGAGATCCTGATTCCGGCCGTGCATTGGCAGTGGACCTGCGCCTCGCTCAACGTGCAGGACTTCGTGGACGGCATCCCCGGCCGGGACCTGGCCGGCGTGGACGCCGCGGGCCTGGACCGCGTGGAACTGGCCCGCCGCGGCGCCGGCATCGTGCTCAAGATGGTGCTGGAAGACGGTTACTTCCATGCCGATCCCCACCCGGGGAACATTTTCTACCTGCGCGACGGCCGCATCGGTGTGATCGATTTCGGCATGGTCGGCCGGCTCACCGAAGAACGGCGCTTCCAGATTGCGCGTCTGTTGCACGGCGCGGTGGAGCACGATGCCGAGGCCGTCACAGACGTGCTGCTGGCCTGGGCCGATGGTGGCCTGGAAGTGGATGAGGGGCGCCTGCAAACCGATGTGGCGCTATTCGTCGACCAGTACCGTGGCGTGCCGTTGAAGGAGCTGCGCATCGGCCTGATGCTGGCCGACATCACGGGCATCCTGCGCGACCACTCCTTGGTGTTGCCGGCGGACCTGGCGCTGATGATCAAGGCCTTCCTGACCCTGGAAGGCATGGGCCGGCAGCTCGACCCGGATTTCGACATGGCCAGCGAAGCGCGCCCGTACCTGGAGCGGGTGATGTGGCAGCGCTACTCGCCGGCGCAGGTATTGCGCCGCGGCCGTCGTGGGGTGGGCGGGCTGCTGGAGCTGGCCGGCGATCTACCGCGCGACCTGCGCCGCTTGCTGCAGGCGGCCAAGCGCGGGCGGCTTCAGTTGCGGGTCGAGACCGAATCGCTGAAGGGCTTTGGCGACCAGGTCAATCGCGCCGCCAACCGCCTGACCATGGGCATCGTGACCGCGGCGCTGATCATCGGGTCGTCTATCGTGATGAACAGCATTGGCGGGTTGTCCAGCCGCTGGCTGCTGGCGATCGGCGTCACCGGTTTCGTTGGCGCGGCGCTGTGCGGGCTGTGGATCCTCTACGCGATCTGGCGCAGCCGCTGAAACCCCTTGCAGGCCGGGGTCGTTAGTAGTAATACTACTAACCATGGACCTGACCGATACCCAGCAAGCCATCCTGGCGATGATCACCGAGCGCATCGAAGGCGAGGGCGTGCCGCCATCGCAGACCGAGATCGCCCGGGCCTTTGGTTTCAAGGGGGTGCGCGCTGCGCAGTACCACCTGGAAGCCCTGGAGCAGGCCGGTGCGATCCGCCGGGTGCCCGGGCAGGCCCGCGGTATTCGGCTGGTAGCGGCGCCATCGGGGGCGCCGGCCGAACCGGCCGCCAACGAAGAAGCGCCGCTGCGCGCCGACGACGTACTGCGCCTGCCGGTGCTGGGCCGGGTAGCCGCTGGCCTGCCGATCGGCGCCGATATCGGCTCGGAAGACTTCGTGGTGCTGGATCGGGTGTTCTTCTCGCCGGCGCCGGACTACCTGCTCAAGGTGCAGGGCGATTCGATGATCGACGAAGGCATCTTCGACGGCGACCTGATCGGCGTGCACCGTACCCGCGACGCGCGCTCGGGCCAGATCGTGGTCGCGCGGATCGACGAGGAGATCACGGTCAAGCTGCTGAAGATCGGCAAGGACAGGATCCGCCTGCTGCCGCGCAATCCGGATTACGCGCCGATCGAGGTGCAGCCGGACCAGGAGTTCGCCATCGAGGGCCTGTATTGCGGGCTGCTGAGGCCGAATCGTTGAGCCCAATCCCAGCCCGCGGGCCGTCGTTTTCCGATGGCTGGCGCCGGCTTCCCCCGCTGTTGCCCGCCTCCCCATAAAAATAAATTGATCGCCACGCCGGCAGTCTCAGCCTGTGCGAAGCGCGAGCCCTACATTGCCGCCATACCGAAATCACTGACGAGGACCACCCAGATGGACGAGAACAAGAAGCGCGCCCTTTCCGCCGCCCTGAGCCAGATCGAAAAGCAGTTCGGCAAGGGTTCGGTGATGCGCATGGGCGACCGTGTCGTCGAGCCGGTCGAGGCGATTCCCACCGGTTCGCTGATGCTGGACATCGCGCTGGGCATCGGCGGCCTGCCGAAGGGTCGCGTCGTGGAGATCTACGGGCCGGAATCCTCGGGCAAAACCACGCTGACGCTGCAGGCGATCGCCGAATGCCAGAAGAAGGGTGGCACGGCCGCCTTCATCGACGCCGAGCACGCACTGGACCCGATCTACGCCGCCAAGCTGGGCGTGAACGTGGACGAGTTGCTGCTGTCGCAGCCCGATACCGGCGAGCAGGCCCTGGAAATCGCCGACATGCTGGTGCGCTCGGGTTCGGTGGACATCGTGGTCATCGACTCGGTCGCCGCGCTGACCCCGAAGGCTGAAATCGAAGGCGAGATGGGCGACCAGCTCCCCGGCCTGCAGGCACGCCTGATGAGCCAGGCCCTGCGCAAGCTCACCGGCAACATCAAGCGCTCCAACACGCTGGTGGTGTTCATCAACCAGCTGCGCATGAAGATCGGCGTGATGATGCCGGGCCAGAGCCCGGAAGTGACCACCGGCGGCAATGCGCTGAAGTTCTACGCCTCGGTGCGCCTGGACATCCGCCGCATCGGCGCGATCAAGAAGGGCGACGAGATCATCGGCAACCAGACCAAGATCAAGGTGGTCAAGAACAAGCTGGCGCCGCCGTTCAAGCAGGTGATCACCGAAATCCTCTACGGCGAAGGCATCAGCCGCGAGGGCGAGCTGATCGACATGGGCGTGGAAGCCAAGCTCGTGGAAAAGGCCGGCGCCTGGTACAGCTACGGCGACGAGCGGATCGGCCAGGGCAAGGACAACGCCCGCGGCTATCTGCGCGACAACCCGCAGGTCGCGGCGCGGCTGGAAGCGGAGTTGCGCGAGAAGTTCCAGCCGGCCGAAGCGGCGCGCGAGGAAGGCGACGGCGACGCCGAGTAAGTTTTTACCTATCGCGGGGCGGCGGAGTCAGTGCCGTCGTTCCCGCGGTAGTTTTGTTGTTGATCTCCGGAAGGCCTGTCGTGCCCTCCGGAAGCGGGCCCTGTGTGGCAAAACCGGCCGGATGCAAGGAGCTGCCATGAGCGACGAGCCGCAAACCCCGCGCCGTGGCCGGCGTGCCCGGCCCGAGCCCACCCCGGTGCAGCGTGCGCTGGGCCTGCTGGTGCGCCGCGAGCATTCGCGCAAGGAGCTGGTTCGCAAGCTGCGCGGGCGCGGGGTCGAGCCTGAGGCCGCGGTCGCCGCCGTGGGGCGGCTGGCCGAGGAGGGCTGGCAGGACGACGCCCGTTTCGCCGCATCGCTGGTGCGCCAGCGCGCTGCCAACGGCTACGGGCCGCTGCATATTCGTGCCGAGCTGGGCATGCATGGACTGGATCGCGAGGCGCTGACGGCGGCCATGGACGCCTATGAAGGCGATTGGCGTGAGAACGCGCGCGACTTGATTCGTCGGCGTTTCGGCGAGCAAGGTCCGCAGGACCTGGCCCAGCGGCGCAAGGCGGCCGACCTGCTGGCACGCCGGGGTTTTGACAGCGACAGCATCCGTGCGGCGAGCCGATTCGATCCGGAGGACTGAGGGACCAAGGCCTGCTAACCTTGGCGGTTTAGGTTGTACGGCCGCTGCGCTCCCCCATATGGTGGGGAGGCAAGCACCGCCATCGCCGCCCGCCCGACTGCCAGCCCCATGAACGCACCCAAATTCAGCACCTCCCAGATCCGCAGTGACTTCCTCGAATTCTTCCAGGGGAAGGGCCATACCATCGTGCCGTCGGCACCGCTGGTGCCGGGCAACGACCCGACCCTGCTGTTCACCAACTCCGGCATGGTGCAGTTCAAGGACGTGTTCCTGGGGGCCGAGAAGCGCAGCTACGTGCGCGCGGCCGATGTGCAGCGCTGCCTGCGCGCAGGCGGCAAGCACAACGATCTCGACGCGGTGGGCTACACCGCCCGTCACCACACCTTCTTCGAGATGCTGGGCAACTGGTCGTTCGGCGACTATTTCAAGAAGGACGCCATCGCCTGGGCGTGGGAGCTGCTGACGCAGGTCTGGAAGCTGCCGGCCGAGCGCCTGCTGGTCACCGTGTACCACAACGATGACGAGGCCTTCGCGCTGTGGCGCGACATGATCGGCCTGCCCGAATCGCGCATCGTGCGCATCGGTGACAACAAGGGTGCGCCATACGCCTCCGACAACTTCTGGCAGATGGCCGATACCGGTCCGTGCGGCCCCTGCACCGAGATCTTCTACGATCACGGCGCGCATATCGCCGGTGGCCCGCCGGGCTCGCCGGATGAAGACGGCGACCGTTTCATCGAAATCTGGAACCTGGTGTTCATGCAGTTCGACCGCCAGCCCGACGGCACCCTGGTGCCGCTGCCGGCGCCGTGCGTGGATACCGGCATGGGCCTGGAGCGCCTGGCGGCGATCCTGCAGCACGTGCACAGCAACTATGAAATCGACCTGTTCCAGGCGCTGATCCGCCAGGCGTCCGAACTGACGGGCACTGCGGATCTTGAGAACAAGTCGCTGCGCGTGATCGCCGATCACATCCGCGCCTGCTCCTTCCTCATCGTCGATGGCGTGCTGCCGTCCAATGAGGGCCGCGGCTACGTCCTGCGCCGCATCATCCGTCGCGCCCTGCGCCACGGCTGGATGCTCGGCGTGCGCCAGCCGTTCTTCCACAAGATGGTGGGCACGCTGGCCGGGCTGATGGGCGAGGCGTATCCGGAACTGCCGGCCGCGCGCGATACCGTCGAGCGCGCCTTGAAGGCCGAGGAAGAGCGCTTCGCCGAAACCCTCGATGCGGGCATGAAGATCTTCGACGAGATCGCCAGCCGCTCGGGTATCACCATTGCCGGCGCCGATGCCTTCCGCCTGTACGACACCTACGGCTTCCCGGTCGATCTCACCGCCGATATCGCGCGCGAGCGCGGCCTGGAAGTGGACATGGCCGGCTTCGAGGCCTCGATGGAGCAGCAGCGCGAAACCGCGCGTGCGGCCGGCAAGTTCGGCGGCGGCACCGCGCTGCCGGCGGATCTGGTCGCGCAGCTGAGCCCGACCCAGTTCCTCGGCTACGACGCGCTCGATGCCGATGCGCTCAAGGTCGTGGCCCTGCTCAAGGACGGCCGCCCGGTGCAGTCCATCGCAGCAGGCGACGAGGCGATCGTGCTGACCGATCGCACGCCGTTCTACGCCGAATCCGGCGGCCAGGTCGGCGACACCGGCCGGCTGGCTGCCGCCAACATCGATTTCGCCGTCGACGACACCCACAAGTTCGCGGGCCAGTTCCACGGTCACCTCGGCCGCCTGCGCACCGGCACGCTGCGGGTCGGCGACGTGCTTTCGGGCAGCGTGGATGGCGCGCGCCGCGGCGCCACCATCCTCAATCACTCGGCCACCCACCTGCTGCATGCCGCCTTGCGCGAAGTACTGGGCACGCATGTGCAGCAGAAGGGTTCGCTGGTGGCGCCGGATCGCCTGCGATTCGACTTTTCGCACTTCCAGCCGCTGACGGCAGAAGAGCTGGCGGTGATCGAGCGCAAGGTCAACGCGCAGGTCCGTGCGAACAACGCGGCCGAAGTGCACAACATGGGCATGCAGGAAGCGTTGGACTTCGGCGCGATGGCGCTGTTTGGCGAGAAGTACGGCGAGCACGTGCGCGTGCTGAAGATGGGTGATTACTCCACCGAGCTGTGTGGCGGCACCCATGTGGCGCGCACGGGCGACATCGGCCTGTTCAAGATCACCAGCGAAGGCGGCGTGTCCTCCGGCGTGCGCCGGATCGAGGCGGTGACCGGGCAGGGTGCGCTGGATTACGTCAGCGACGAAGAGCGTCGCCTGCAGGAAGCGGCCGAACTGGTCGGGGGCAGCGCGCAGGACGTGGTCGACAAGATCCGCCAGCTGGGCGAGCGCCAGAAGCGGCTGGAACGCGAACTCGATGCACTGAAGGCCAAGGTGGCGTCCGGCGCCACGGCCGACCTGGGTAGCCAGGCCGTCGAGGTCGGCGGGGTCAAGGTGTTGGCCGTGCGTCTGGATGGATTCGATGCCAAGGCGTTGCGCGATGCGATGGATCGCCTCAAGCAGCAGCTGGGTGATGCGGTGATCGTGCTGGCCGGTGTGCAGGACGGCAAGGTTGCCCTGGTGGCTGGCGTGAATGGTGCTGCAACGGGCAAGGTCAAAGCCGGGGAACTCCTCGCGCATGTCGCCGGTCAGATCGGTGGCAAGGGCGGTGGCCGCCCGGACCTCGCCCAGGGTGGTGGCGAGGACGGGCCCGCCCTTGCGCCCGCCCTGCAGGGCGTTGTGGCCTGGGTCAATCCTCACTTGGCCTGAACGTCGCGCCCGCGAACCTTGATGGGCGGCAGGGCCCTAGTTAACATTCCTGCTCTTTATTCCCTTTTTGCGCAGTTCCCGTTTCGGGAATTGCGCGCTGGCCCAACCGCCAGCCCCTGGAGATTCTGGACATGTTGATCCTTACTCGCCGTGTTGGCGAAACCCTGATGATCGGCGACTCGGTCACCGTCACGGTACTTGGCGTGAAGGGCAATCAGGTGCGTATCGGCATTACCGCGCCGAAGGATGTGGCGGTGCATCGCGAAGAAATCTATCAGCGGATCCAGCGCGGCGACGAGCCGGTGGCCTCGGGTGCGAGCGGCCACGAAGATTCTGATGCTTGAAGGCTTTACGTTGACCCCTTCTTCCCGGTATTCTTCGCGGCCGGTCGCAGAACAACGTTGACCGGTGCAAATACCCGGAGTGATGCCCGAGAGGCTGAAGGGGCTCCCCTGCTAAGGGAGTATAGGGTCAAAAGCTCTATCGAGGGTTCGAATCCCTCTCACTCCGCCAAGTCAAGAAGAAAGCCGCTGATTTCAGCGGCTTTTTTCATGCCGCAGCATTTCGCCCCATGTTTCGCCCCACACTTTGCGGCGAGACCTGCTCCATGAATCCACGTATCCAGTTCGGTGGTGAGCCACACCGATCGCGTGCCGACCTTGTACGGCTTCGGGAACGCGCCGCGTTGGATCATGCGATAGATCGTCGCTTCGCTGATGCCGCGCTTCGCGCGCACGGCTTTGATGGGTAGCAGGGCGAGTTCGCTGGCAGCGGTAGATGCGGACGCGTTCATGGCGCGCGTTCGTCCAGGATGTAGCGAGAATCGATGTTCCAGCCGGCCTCGCGCGCACCGAGCAGGCGCAGCTCGGTCGCGTCGAAGTCGTCCAGTCCCAGCCGCTCGATCCCGGCATCGATATGCGGCGCGGAGAAGGGCCGACCGTCGCAGAACATGTCGTAGACCTTTCGCGGCGCGCATTGCCATGGCCGGGAGAGATCCTGCATGCGTCGGCCTTCCTCGCGCAGGTGACGGCGCAGCGGCTGGCGCACGCTGGCTTTGCCCAGCGGTACTCTGATCGGGCGCCCCCCGCAAGCTGTGCCGCTATGCGGAGCCTGGCGGGGCACGGTGCGGGCGGCCTCAGCCATGGCCAGCCTCCTTGGAAGGCGCGTGCGCGAGATGGCGGGCGTAAGTGGACACTGCGCGCCAGTACGCCGCCATGGGACCCTTTCGCTTCCGCCAGGCCTTCTCGGCCTCGACATTCGCTTGGTCGCGCAGCTGGCGCATGACAGCCTCGATACGCTCTCCGTCATGCTGCGGCAACGCCGCCAGGGCGCGGCCGGCTGGCAAATCGAGCAGTGGATTGATGTGGCCCATCAGCCCCGTTCCTGCTGGTAGGCATCCCACGCGCGCTGCTCGCGTTGGAACGCTTCGGCCGTGCCGTCGCGGTCGGGATGGTGCTGGGACCGCAGGCGGCGGTAGCTGCCTTCGGGGTAGGCCGGGTCACGCGGGGGGGCGATCTATGAAGTCAGGCGGAAGAGGCCCGGCTAGAGGCGGGCTACCGTTCGAGCGCACTGAGGGCTTGGCTCCGAAAACCGGGCTCCGTTCAGGATCCTGCCTGAAGGGCTCAAGAAGGGTGACGAGCGGCCGACATTGAGGTTCGGCGGAGGTGTATATACGTCTGGAGGCCCTGACAGGGCTGGCTGTCGGATGACTTGTATATACGCCAGTTCGCCTTATACTTGGTCGCCTCTAGGATGAGAGCCCATGGCACGGATCATCATTTCTCCGAAAACGAGCGCCAAGCTCGTCGCCAAGCACTGCGTCGCGGAGATGGAGGTACACCAATGTTTTGCCAATCTCACCGGCAAGCTGCTGTTGGACAGCCGAGAAGATCATCGGACGGATCCGCCCACCCATTGGTTCATCGCCCCTACCAATAAAGGGCGATTGCTGAAGGTTTGCTACGTCCCTAACGGGGACTTCTACGTTCGAACTTGCTACCCGCCGAGTGAGGCCGAATTGGCCATCTATCGGAAGTACGGGCGTCCCGTCGACTTTTGAGGAAATACCATGAACACGCACACCCTGGATCAATCGATCACCGCCAAGTGGGATGACGGCGAGTACGGGCGTAGCGAAGAGCACGTTGTCGTTGCGCCGGAGAGCGCTCTCGCCGAGCTCAACGAAGGACTCGCAATGAAGCTGGTGTCGATCAGATTGCCTGTAACTCTGATCGATACGCTCAAGATGATCGCAGAGCACCACGACATCGCGTATCAACCCATGGTACGCGACCTCTTGACTCGCTTCGCTAGATCCGAAATCCAGCAAATTGTGGCGGAACTTGACGCCAGGATGGAGGCAGCTCAAGCGGACGATGAGTCGAGTCCGCCGGTTGAGGCCTTCATTGAGCGAACCCGCATGAGGGCATGTGGTTGACTGACAAGTTCATTAAGAGCCCCGCTTGAGCGGGGTTCTTTTTGGACAGGACGAATTGGCTAGATGTTCCGATTGTGACTGATAGGCGTGGCATATGATTCATGGTCTGAGCAACCAGTTTCTGTACTCGGCGTATAAAATAAAGGCGACGTTTGCCGACGAAATAGGCCGAGTGCGCTGTGGGCAAGGCACGTGCTTTTTCGTCAAAGATCGCACGAAGCTTGTCCTAATAACGAATCGCCACGTCCTGGACCTCGGCTATAAGTCGGGGCAGGAATTCTCAGCGTACACTCTCAGAGAAATTGAAGTGTCTGGAAAGATCGGCCAGCCACCACACAATACTCCTATTGGCGACGTCGTTTTTTCCCTCCAGCCCAATGTCCGCTTTCATCCGCATGATGACAATGACATCGCTTGTGTAGCCCCATTGCTGCCGGTTGGTGCAGGAGCTCGGATCGACTACTTCATCCCGTGGAGCATGTTCGCGACGGCTGCGGAATACATGAGTGATCTCTCAGTGTGCGATTTCGTCGCGTTTCCCGGGTATCCGCCGTGGCATGATGACGAGGCCAATCGTCCCATCTTCCGCTCGGGAACTATATCGAGCGATCCACGTTTCAATTACAGGTGCCGTGACAGCGTCCGTGGTGATTGCGTGGCCTACGAGGCATTTTCGTACGGCGGTTCGTCAGGAAGCCCAGTGTTTGCACTTCAGAAGGGCATTAGGCCAGGGCTGGGAATCCAATTCCCTGACTTTCGTGAGGCTAGGTTCATCGGAATCAACGCCGGACATCTCCGAAACGAACGAGATGGGCAGGGGCACTCGGGGATCTCCTACTTCTTCAAGTCGACTGCAATCGCTGAATTGATCGAGATATAGTGGGGCGCTGGTGTGCGCTCAGTTATGGATTGGCAACGAGGTTATCTACTCTGACCCCAAACTGGCCCCACAGCACTGGCAAGTACCTGCTCTGTCAGGAGTGGGTACGATCAGGTCGGGTTGTCTTGGACCTTGATTTTGCTGATCTTCCGGGACCTTGACATGGTAGGGTCCCGGTCCGACATAACCGCCGATGGAAGTTTGCAGTCGGGAGCCGACCGTGCCAAAGAAGCTCGATAGTTTCGACAAGTCACAACTCATGGAACTCCGGGTGGTCGCATTGAAGAACGCCCGCGAGCTGCTGTCAGAAGCTCAGCTTCTGGTCGAAAACGGCCATTACGCCCGCGGATACTTTCTCGGCGTCGCATGTATCGAAGAGGTTGGAAAAGCCAACTCGGCTGCAAGTGCCGCTGGTCGAGACCTAGCGAACATCAAAATTCGGAGGAAGGTCCAGGACGAACTGGCCTCCTGACCTGCCCCATGTTTTGGGGCGCGGTACGGTGAGAGACCATGATCGGGGTGTGGCGGCGCCGTAGCTGAGATTGAGGCATTTCGAGAGAACATGAGGCTACGGGAGAGGCGAGCATCGGCTTCTCACTCCGCCAGATTGAAAAAGCCGCTCATCGAGCGGCTTTTTTATTGTGCGCCGTGCATCGGCGACGCAAGAAAAAGCCGCCTTTCGGCGGCTTTGGGGTGTAGCGTGAAACGACTCAGGTCTCGTCTTCTTCCGACGCGTCCTCGTCTTCGTCTTCTTCCTCCAGCTCGCCGTCGGCACCGATCGTCGCCACGCCCTCGTCATCGGCGCCTTCGCGAATCAGGGTGAAGAACGCATCGAAGCGATACACCTGCAGTTCCGGCACTTCCTCGAAACCGTAGTGCGCGCAGATCTCGCGGAAGCGCGCATGCACCGCGGCCCACACGCTCGCGTCGATTTCCTCGGCGCCAAACCAGGCGTAGAGGTCATCCCAGGCGCCAGTGGCGGCGCCGTAGCGGGCGACGCGGTCGATCAGGTTGGAGAAGGCAACATCGTGGTGCGTGAGCATGGCGGCTCCTGTCGAAAGAGACCGGCATGGAAACAAATCCGGGCGGGCGAAGTAAAGCGTTCCCGCGCCAGGCATCAGGCAGGGCGCCGCGAGGTGCGGCGCCCGGTCTCCAAGGCCACCCCGCAGGGCGGCCGCTGCCTTAGTGCCAGCCCTGCAAGGGCAGGTCGAACAACAGGAACTCGGCATCCTTGGCATTGGCGAACACCAGCAGCGACTCATCGCTGGCCTGCAGCGCATCACCGGCGGCCAGTGCCACGCCGTTGACCTCGACGCTGCCGCGCGCCACCTGCACGTAGGCGCCGCGGCCGGCGGGCAGGGCGTACTGCGCACGCTCATCGCCATCGAGGATCGAGGCGTACAGGCGGGCGTCCTGGTGGATCTTCAGGGCGCCGTCCGCCGCATCCGGCGCAGCGATCAACCGCAGCTGGCCGCGCTTGTCGGCGATGCCGAAATGCTTCTCCTCATAGCTCGGCGCGATGCCGTTGCGCTCCGGGATCAGCCAGATCTGCAGGAAGTGCACCGGCGCGTCCTGCGAGCCGTTGAACTCGCTGTGGGTCACGCCGCTGCCCGCGCTCATGCGCTGGACGTCGCCGTAGTGCAGCACCGAGCCCGTGCCCATGCTGTCCTTGTGCTCCAGGGCGCCGTCCAACACATAGGAAATGATCTCCATGTCGCGGTGGCCATGGGTGCCGAAGCCCTCCGCCGGCTTGACCCGGTCCTCGTTGATCACCCGCAGCGGGCCAAAGCCCATGTAGCGGGCATCGTGGTAGTGGCCGAAGGAGAAGGTATGGCGCGAGGACAACCAGCCATGTTCGGCGCGGCCCCGGGCATCGCTCTTGCGGATCTGCAGCATGATGTTTCTCCTTGATGTTCGATGGTGTCGATCGGAGGCGTTTCCTCCTTGGCGCTTAGTCTCTGCGCTTCATCCGGAAACGAAAAGCGAGTAGATTCGAGCGCCATCATCGATGGATTCGAACATGAAACTCAGCCTGGAAGCCCTGCAGATCCTCGATGCCATCGATCGGCGCGGCTCGTTCGCGGGGGCGGCCAAGGTGCTCTACAAGGTGCCTTCGACGATCTCCTACACCGTGGCCAAGCTGGAGGAAGACCTGGGCGTGCAGCTGTTCGAACGCGTCGGCCCCAAGGCCACGCCGACCGAGGCTGGGCGCGAGCTGCTCAAGGAAGGTCGGCACCTGTTGCGCGCGGCGCAGGAGCTGGAGGTACGCGTGCGGCGCGTGGCCTCGGGCTGGGAGTCGGAATTCGCGCTCGGCCTGGATTCGTTGTTGCCCGTGGCCTTGCTCGCCGACGACATCGCCGCGTTCTACGCCGATGCCGACAGCACGCGGCTGCGCCTGGTGGGCGAGTCGTTGTCGGGTACCTGGGAAGCGTTGCTGGATCGGCGCGCCGATTTGCTGGTCGCCGCGGGCGAGGGGCCCAGTGGCGGTGGCTACGTGGTCGAACCGCTGGGCACGTTGCGCTTCGTGTTCGCGGTGGCGCCTGCGCATCCGCTGGCGGGGCGTGGGCGCGTCGATGCGGCCGAGCTGGCGCTGCATCGTGCGATCGCCGTGGCGGACTCGGCAAGGCGCCTGCTGCCGCGCACCGTGGGCCTGCAATCGACCCAGGACGTGCTCAGCGTGCCGGACATGCAGGGCAAGTTCGCGCTGCAGTGCGCCGGGCTGGGTTGCGGCTTCCTGCCCGAACCGTGCGCGCGCTCCGCCATCACCGCGGGCCGTCTGGTGGCGGTGGAGGTCGAGGAGCCAAAGCCGGACGAAACCTTCTATCTCGCCTGGCGCACCGGCGAGCAGGGCCAGGCGCTGGCCTGGTGGCAGCGTCGCCTGCGCGCGCCCGGTGTATTCGAACAATGGCTGCAACGCCTGGCCGCAACGGACTATTCCGGCGCAGCTGCTGGCGCGGCGCGATAATGCCCCCACGCTGCGTTGCCCACTTCTGGAAACCCCCATGCACGCCCTGGTCGAACAGTTCGGATTGGCGCTGGTCTTCGTCAACGTGCTGGCGCTTGCGCTCGGCTTGCCGGTGCCGGCCATGCCGACCCTGGTGCTGGTCGGTGCGGGCTACACGCTGCAGGGTGGGGCATACGCGTGGTTGGGGGTGATCGCGGCCTGGTTGGTGTCGATCAGCGCCAGCGTGATCGGCGACACCGCGTGGTTCCTGGCCGGCCGTCGCTACGGCACGCGTACCTTGCAGTCGCTGTGCCGGCTGTCGCTTTCGCGCGATACCTGCATGAAGAAGACCGAGCGCTTCTATGGCCGCCTCGGCATTCGTGTGCTGGCGTTCGCCAAGTTCGTCCCGGGCCTGTCGATGGTGTCGGTGCCGCTCGCCGGCGCGATGCAGGTGCGCATGCGCCCGTTCCTCGGCTACGACACCTTAGGCGCGGCATTGTGGGCGGCGGTCGGGCTGGGATTGGGCGTGGTGTTTGCCGGCCAGGTCGAGCACGTGCTCGAAATGCTTGCAGACCTGGGCACGCGCGCCTTCGGCGTCGTGGCGATCGCGTTGGCGTTGTACGTAGGGTGGCGCTGGTGGCGCCGGCACCAACTGTTGCGTTCGCTCGAAGCGGCGCGCATCAGCGTCGATGAGTTGTATGCGCTGATGCAAGACCCGCAGCGCGCGCCTGCCGTGCTTGACATCCGCGCACCGGGTTATCGCGAACTGGAGCCTTACACGATTCCCGGGGCGCAGTTCGCCGACGAACGCCAGCTCGCCGACATCCTGGCGCGCGTGCCACCGGAGCGCAGCGTGGTGATTTTCTGTGCATGTCCGAATGAAGTGTCGGCAGCGTGGTTGGCAGCGCGGCTGCGCGAGCATCGCTATGTCGACGTGCGTCCCTTGCTCGGCGGCCTCGATGCGTGGCGCGCCGCCGGCTACAGCACCATGGCCTTGCCGGGCGCAGAAGATCGCGCGGCATCCCCGCCCCCCGTCGCCACGGTTTGAACCCTGCTCCAGGTGCGTGACGTGCGCGAATCACGCGCAAAAAAAAAGACGACAAGATAAACTTGTCGTCTTTTTGACGAGTGGTGCGCCCGGAGAGATTCGAACTCCCGACCGCCTGGTTCGTAGCCAGGTACTCTATCCAACTGAGCTACGGGCGCGTCGTCAGGAGGAGAATTATGCGGGAGTATGCGCAGGACGTCAACGCCTCGTAACAAAAAAATTTACGCGAGAGAGTCGGCCAGGCGGCGGGCCACTTCGGCCGGCATTTTCATCCAGGAAAAATGGTCGTCGTCGGTGCCCAATAAGGGCGCATCCAGCACCTGCAAATGACAGGGGCCGGCCAGTCTTGCCGTGAGTGCACGCATCGAACTGGCGGGGGCCATCCAGTCGTGCCCCATCACCAGCGCATCCACCGGTGCATCGAGCCGGGCCATGCCGGCTTCCAGCGCCGCGGTCCAGCCGCTCGCTGCGTAATGGTTGGTCAGCCCTACGCGCGCCCAGTCGGCGATGAGCGTGCGCGCTTCGGTGCCGCCGAAGCCGACGCGGCGGCCGGGCAGGGTGCCATGTCGGCGTGCCAGCCAGGGCAGGAATCGATAGACCAGCGCCAGGGCGTAGCGCAGCGGCGCGGGGAAGCTGCGCCAATACGGTGTGCCACTGGCCACCAGCCACAGCCGCGCAAACACCGAAGGCTGCTGGCCGGCATGGCAGCAGGCGAGCTGGCCACCCAGGCTGTGCCCGCCGATCAGCAGCGGCACACCGCCGGCGACGTCCTGCAGCGCGTGCTGGCTCGCCGGCAGATCCAGCGAAAGGATCTCGCGATAACCCCAATCGCTGTCGCGCGTCGCGCGCACGTTGCTGCTGCCGTTGCCGCGCCATTCGTGCAGCAGCACGGCAATGCCCTGCGCCGCCAGCGCATCTGCAAGGGGTTCGTAATGGCGCGCCGCCACGCCCAGCGCCGGCAACCACAACAGGGCGGCGCGCGGTTGCGCGGGCAGGCGTGCGATCAATTCCCAGCGGTGGCCGTCCTGTGCGGCGGCCGCGATCGTCTGCGCCGCTACAGTCATCCGTGGCGCGCCGCGCCGAAGTGGTCGAGCACCAGCACGTCGCTGCGGCCAGGTGCGTAGCCGCCTTGCAGGCCGCGCGCGACGTAATCGATCGCCGCCTCGCAGGCGTTGGCCAACGACAACCCGTTGGCCAGCTGTGCAGCGATCGCCGAGGCCAGCGTGCAGCCGGTGCCGTGCGCATCCACCGGCAGGCGCGCATGCATGTATGCGTGCTGTGCCACGCCATCGTCGAAGCGATCAACCACGCGATGGCCTTCGTAAAGGTGTCCGCCCTTGAGCAGCACGGCGGTGGCCCCGAGACCGAGCAACTCGCTGCAGGCGCGTTCGGCGGCGGCGCCATCGGTAATGGCGTGGCCGAGCAGCAGCTCGGCCTCGGGAATGTTGGGCGTGATCAGCGTCGCCAGCGGCAACAGGCGCTGGCGCAGGGCATCCAGGGCGTCGTCGGCGAGCAGTTTGGCGCCGCTGGTGGCCACCATCACCGGATCGAGCACGATGAAGGGAGGGCGATACTGTTCCAGCGCATCGGCCACGCACGCGATCACCTCGGCGTTGGCCAGCATGCCGAGCTTGACCACCTGGATGTCGAAATCCTCGAAGCAGGCATCGATCTGCGCGCGCAGGAAGTCCACTGGCGGCACGTGCACTGCAGTCACCCCGCGGGTGTGCTGGGCGGTGAGCGCAGCAATGGCCGACAGGCCGTGGACGCGGTGCACGGCGAAGGCCTTCAGGTCGGCCTGGATGCCGGCGCCGCCGCCGGAATCGGAGCCCGCGATGGTGAGGGCGGAAAGGACATGGGCAGTCATGCCGCGATTGTGCACCAGGCCGGCCATCGGCGCGTGCCACGCGGCCAACGCCGCTCAGCGATACAGGCGCATCTGCACGTAATGCCGATAAGCGAAATAGCTGGCCCCGATGCTGCCGGTGATCGCCGCTGGCAGGTACAGCGCGTGATAGCGGAACAGCGCGAACAGCCAGCTGCCGACCAGGCTGCCACCGAGAAAGCCGCTGATGACCAGCCCGCACAGCCACATGCGCCGCGTCTGCAAGGGCAGCCCACGCAGCCATTGGCCCAGGCCGATGCCCAGGTCGGTGAACATGCCGGTGACGTGCGTGGTGCGCACCACCGCGCCGCTATAGGTGGTAGCCATGGCGTTCTGCAGGCCGCAGGCCATGGCGATCAACCAGCTGGCCCAGTTGAAGTGCTGTTCGAACAAGGGCACGGCGATGAACAGCAGCATCGATTCCAGCGCCAGGGCCACGCCATAACGCCGGCCCAGTTGCAGACGGCTGTCCTGGATCAGCGCGCCACTGAGCGTGGCGCCCACGCAGAAGGCGATCAGCAGGCCCCACAGGCTGCCGGCGTGGGCCCAGTCGCCTTGCGCCAGCGCCACGCCGAGCAGGCTGGTGGTGCCGGTGAGATGGCTGACGACCTGGCCGGTGAAGCCCAGGAAGCCGATCACGTTGATCATGCCGGCGGTGGCGGACAACGTGACCGCGCCTATCCAGACCCATGAAGGCAATGGCTGCATTTGCGATACCTCTACGACGGTGGCCCGGCTTGCGCCCCCGTCGCGAGGTGGGGGCTCTCAGCGCGGGCCGTTGAGTTCAATCCCGGAAAACCGGCCGGACTGCGGATCGTAGACCGCGCCCCAGAACTGCGCGCCCCCATCGCAGACACGAATGGCCGTGCGCGCCGGATCCAGCTCACTGTCTTCAGGCAGGCGAAAGGCATTGATGTAGATCAGGCGTTGACCCGCAGTCTCGATGCCCACGTACTGCCGATCGAAATCCCCGGGATTGGCGATCTGCGGTTGCAACTGTCCCAGCGCCGCTTCGAGCTGGTCGATCTGCTGGCGGCTGGGCGCCCAGTAACCGGTGACTTCACCCGGATGCCGCGCCGGACTGTCGCGCGAACAGGTGTCGAGCACCTGCGCGGCGACGACCGGCCGGGTGATGACCCAGGACTGCCCGGCGCGCACCGTGGTCGGCACGGTGCTGCCAGGGACGCCGCCGGTGCTGGCGCACCCGGCGGCACAGGTGGCCGCAAGCAGCGGCAGCCAGCGCAAGCGGTTCACAGGACCTCCGAGGCGTAATCGGCCAGGCGCGAGCGCTCGCCGCGACGCAAGGTCACGTGCGCGCTGTGCGGCCAGTTCTTGAAGCGATCCACCGCGTAGGTCAGGCCCGAGGTGGTCTCGGTCAGGTACGGCGTGTCGATCTGCTCGACGTTGCCCAGGCAGACGATCTTGGTGCCCGGGCCGGCACGGGTGATCAGGGTCTTCATCTGTTTCGGGGTGAGGTTCTGCGCCTCGTCGAGGATCAGGTAGCGCGACAGGAAGGTGCGGCCGCGCATGAAGTTCATCGAGCGGATCTTGATCCGGCTGGCGAGCAGGTCATTGGTCGCCGCACGGCCCCAAGCGCCGCCTTCCTGGTTGTGGGTCAGCACTTCCAGGTTGTCGGTCAGCGCGCCCATCCACGGCGTCATCTTTTCTTCTTCGGTGCCGGGCAGAAAGCCGATGTCCTCGCCCACGCTGACCGTGGCGCGGGTCATGATGATCTCGCGATAGCGCTGCTGGTCCATCGTCTGGGCCAGGCCCGCGGCCAGCGCGAGCAGCGTCTTGCCGGTGCCGGCGGTGCCGAGCAGGGTGACGAAGTCGATTTCCGGGTCCATCAGCGCATTGAGCGCGAAGTTCTGTTCGCGATTGCGCGCCGAGATGCCCCATACCGCGTGCTGCCCGCCGCGGTAGTCGTCGACCAGCGACAGCGTGGCCTTGCCGTCGGTGCCCACGCGTGCCACGCGCAGCTCGACTTCGTCTTCGCCCGGCAGATACAGGAACTGATTCGGATGCCAGTCTTCGTCCGGCGCCAACTGCACCTCGTAATGCGTGCGGCCCTTGTCCGACCAGCTGCGCAGGTCCTGGTTGTGCTTCTGCCAGAAATTTTCCGGCAGCTCCACCGCACCGGTGAACAGCAGGCTGAAATCGTCCAGCGCGCGGTCGTTCTCGTAGTCCTCGGCGACCAGGCCGCTGATCGAGGCCTTGATGCGCAGGTTGATGTCCTTGGAGACCAGCACCACCGGCACGTCCGGATGGTCTTCGCGCAGCTGCAGGACCGCGGCGAGGATCTTGTTGTCCGGCACCACGTCGCCGAAGCTGCGGCCCAGTTCCACCGGGCGCACCTGGAAGTGCAGTTTGCCGATCAGGCCCTGGTGCTTGAGCTGGATGCCTTGCGGATGGGCGAGGGTGATGCCGGACTGGATCTGTTCGGCGCGGGCGCCATCGAGCAGTTCATCGAGGAAGCGACTGACCTGGCGCGCGTTGCGGCTGACCTCGGACATGCCCTTCTTGGCGTTGTCCAGTTCCTCGATCACCTGCATCGGCAGGAATACGTCATGTTCCTCGAACTTGAACAGCGCGGTCGGGTCATGCATGAGCACATTGGTGTCCAGCACATAGATGCGCTTGCCTCGGGTCATCGTGTCTTCCTGGGAAAAGAACAGGGGCGAACCATCACGGCCTGCGGGGCAGGGTGATGGCGAGTGCGGGTCGCGAGGGGGCTCACTGATTCTTGGGTTGCTGCTGGTGCGCCTTCAGGGCTTGGAGTACCGCTTCGGCGTGGCCGGCCACTTTCACCTTGCGCCACGCTTCCACGATACGACTATCGGGCGCGATGAGGAAGGTGCTGCGTTCCACCCCCAGCACCTGCCGCCCATACATGTTCTTCATGCGGATCACGTCGAAGGCCTGGCACAGGGCCTCTTCGGCATCGCTGACCAGCGGGAAGGCGAAGCCTTGCTTGGCGCAGAAGTTGTCGTGCGAGCGCACCGAGTCGCGGGACACACCCAGCACCGCGGCGCCCTGCGCGGCGAAGGCGGGCAGCAGGGCGTTGAAATCCAGGCCCTCGGTGGTGCAGCCGGGGGTGCTGTCCTTGGGGTAGAAGTAGAGCACCAGCCAGCGGCCGGCGTAGTCGCCCAGCGTGGCGTGGGCGCCGCCGGACAGGGCCAGCGGCAGGGACAGGGTGGCGCGTTGCAGCGTGAGGCTTTCGGTCATGGACGAACGGTCCTGCGGGTCGGGCGATGCGGCAGTGTTGCCTGCTGCCTTCATACACGCAGGTGCATGTCGTTGACCACCCCGGGGCGAGCGCCGTGGGCGGCGGCCCGGATCAGAACTTCATCGGGTCCATGATCGCGTCCAGGTTCAAGTGGTCGCAGAACTCGAGGAAATCGTCGCGCAGCGCGGCGATGTGCATGTTCGCCGGCACGCCGATGGTGACCTGGGCCGAGAACATCTCAGCACCGGTCTGCATGGCGCGATACCGCGTGCTCTGCAGGTTCTCGATGGTGATGCCCTGGCGATCGAAGAAATCGGCCAGCTGGAACAGGATGCCCGGCTTGTCGGCGGCGATGACCTCGACGATGTACGGCAGCAGGTTCGACTGGGCCAGCTTCGGGCCGGTGCGATACCACACCAGCTTCAGGCCTTCGTCGCGCTCGAGCCGGGTCAGCATGGCTTCCAGCTTGGCCACCGAATCCCACGAGCCGGTGGCCAGCGCGGTCACCGAGACATCGCGACCCACCGTGGACAACCGTGCATCGACCAGGTTGCAGCCACTGTCGGCAATGCGACGGGTGACGGGCAACAGGGGAGACTCCGGATGCGTCGTGTAGGCGTTGATCAGGAGGTGGTTTTCGGTCGGCGAAGGCCGCGGAGCGGTGTCGGTCAAAGGGGGTTCCGGCATTGCGATCAGGCTGAATGGCGCCGGGACAGGCCGCAGCGCAGCGCGCAGCATACTTGCCCGTGCTTTCACGCCGCAAGTAACATTCGGAAGGCCCTGTCCCGCTTCAAGCGAGCCGCCCGGGCTTCACCCCTCCTCAGTCGATCCCACAGAGTACCCGCCGCCTTGTCCCTCTCCGGCATCATCACCGCACTGGCCACCCCCTTCGCCGCCCAAGGCGATCTCGATCTCGATGCCTGGCAGCGCCTGCTGGACAAACAGATCGCCGGTGGCATCCAGGGCGTGGTCGTGGCCGGCTCGACGGGCGAGGCCTCGACCCTGGCCGACGAGGAATACGACGAACTGCTGCGCCGTGCCGTGGCGCGTGCGGCCGGCAAGGTGCCAGTGCTGGCCGGCACCGGCTTGTCCGGGACGGCGCGCACCATCGCGCTGACCCGCCGCGCAGCCGCGCAGGGCGCCGAGTTCGCGCTGGTGGTCACGCCGCCCTACGTGCGCCCGACCCAGGAAGGCCTGAAGGCCCACTTCCTGGCCGTGGCCGACCAGGGCGGGCTGCCGGTGGTGCTGTACAACGTCCCCGGCCGTACCGGCTGCGACCTGCTGCCGGAGACCGTGGCCGAACTGGCTGCCCATCCGAACATCGTCGGCATCAAGGAAGCCCGCAGCGAACCGGAGCGCATGGCGGCACTGCTGCCGTTGCGCGGGCCGGGTTTTGCCGTGCTCAGCGGCGATGACGGCACCGCCGCGCGCGCGATGCTGGCCGGTGCCGATGGCGTGATCTCGGTCGGCTCGAACGTGCTGCCGGCCGGTTACCGCCGCCTGTGCGATCTGGCCCGCGCCGCTCGCCACGAAGCCGCGGTCGAGTGGGATGCGCGCCTGCGGCCGTATCATGAGTTTTGCGGCGTCGAATCCAATCCGATCCCGGTCAAGGCGCTGTTGCAGCGCCTGGGCCTGGGCCACGGTCTGCGCCTTCCCCTCACTTCGCTGTCGGCGCCTTACCACGCCCAAGCCGATCGACTTGCCGCCGACGCATCCGCGTTGGAAGCACTTTCCAGCCGCGAAGCAATCGCGGCCTGACCCAGGAGATTTACCGATGCGTCATCGAGTTCGTTCCGCCCGCGTGCTGCCGTTGGTCGCGCTGGTGGTGGCCGCAAGCGGCTGCAGCTGGTTCCACAAGGATGCCCGCGGCGATTACGCGCTGCCGGCCGAGAGCCGCCCGCTGGAAGTGCCGCCGGACATGAACCTGCCCGACACCTCGGGTGCGATGAAGGTGCCGACGCTTTCCTCGGCGTCCCAGCCGACGGGCGCCCCGGACGCGGCGGCGCGCCAGGCGGCCACGCGCAGTGGTTTCAACGTCAAGGGCGACCGCGATGCAGTGTTTGGTGCGGTGGGTGATGCGCTGGCCGGCATCGAGGGCGTCACCATCGCCAGCCGCGCGCAGCTGCTCGGCTCCTATGACGTGAGCTACGAAGGCGCGAACTTCCTCGTGCGCATCGTGGCCACCGAAGGCGGCACCAGCTACGTGTCCGCGGTCGATCCGCGCGGCCTGCCGGCCACGGCCGATGCGCCGGTCAAGCTGATCGCCGCACTCAAGGCCAAGCTCGGCGGCTAAGTCGCCGAGTCAGCCTCGAAATGAAAACGGGCGCCGCGAGGCGCCCGTTTTCTTTGCCGCCCCTGCGCGCGTCAGCGCTGCAGCAGGGGGAGTTTGTCCGGCTTGCCATCCCACTCGGCAGCATCCGCCGCCGGCTCCTTGCGCACGGTCAACACCGGCCAGGCCTTGGCCAGTTCGGCGTTGAGGGCGACGAAATGCTCCTGGCCGGCCGGCACGTCGTCTTCCGGATAGATCGCATTGGCCGGGCACTCCGGCTCGCACAGCGTGCAATCGATGCATTCGTCCGGATCGATCACCAGGAAGTTCGGGCCTTCATGGAAACAATCGACCGGGCACACTTCCACGCAGTCGGTGTATTTGCACTTGATGCAGTTTTCGGTGACGACAAAAGGCATGTTGGAATCCGGCGATAAGCCGGGCAATTCTAAATCAGTCGGGACGGGGGCGGGTGATGGGCGCGGGGGTCAACCCAGCGCGATGTCGCCGCGCGCCTTGGCCATCGCATGCAGGCCGGCGGCCGCCAGATCCTCGCCATGCGCGCGCGCTGCAATGCCCAGGTGGGCCAGGGCGCGGGCATAGCGCGCCGCCAGGCCGGCGCTGCCGACCAGGTGCACGTCCCGCGGCGCGGGCTGGCGATGCTGGATCTCGTGGCCAATCAACAGGCCGGACAGATACGAACCGAGCGCCTCGCCGGGCAGGCGATCGAACAACGCCAGCGTGCGGGTGCCGAACAAATGATGGGTCAGGCCGCCTGCCTCGCCGCTGCGCGCCACGCCCTGCACGAAGGCGGCCTCGTCGAAGGCATGGCCATCGTCGGTCATCAGGCGGCCGAGCAGACTGTGCTGGCGCAGCACCGCGTACAGCTCGCCGGTCATTACCGTGGCGAAATCGCGGATGCGGCCTTCTTCCAGCCAGGCCCACTTGCTGTGCGTGCCGGGCAGGCAGACCAGGTGGCGACCGTCGCCCAGCACCGCGGCCAGGCCGACCAACTGGGTTTCTTCGCCGCGCATTACGTCCGGGACACCGGCCTCGGCATGGCAATCCAGGCCGGGCACGAACCACAGCGTGCGGCCGGGCAGCAGCGGATCCTGATGCGCCCGCATGCCGGCGGCCAGCGCCGCCGCGCCTGCCGGGCAAGGCAGGTACGGCAATTCGATCCAGCCATTGCGGCTGCCGATCATGCCGCACAGCACGATCTCGCCCGTCCAGTCGCCCAGCAGTTCGGCCAGCACTTCCGCGAAGCGGCCATCGCAGGCGAGGATGCCGCGCGGATCGCGGCGCTGTTCAAGCACTCGCCCGTTCGCGTCCAGCAGATAGGCACGCAGGCTGCTGGTGCCCCAATCGACGGCGATCATGCCAACGCCACGCGGCTTTCCGGCAGGCCGATGACGCCCGGGGTGCATACGAACAAGCCGCCGGCCTGCGGCGTGCGCCGCAGTTCGTCTTCGGCGTGGTCCAGGCGCGAGCTGATGATGTACATGCGGTCCAGCGCGGGGCCGCCGAAGGCGATGCAGGTGGGGTGCTTGACCGGCGTCTCCACCGTGCGTTCGACGCTGCCGTCGGCGCGATAGCGCTGCACGCGCCAGGCGCGCCACTGCGCGCTCCACAGCAGCCCTTCGGCGTCGATGCCGGACCCATCCGGCTCGGCATCGTGGCGATCAAGGCGGGCGAACTCGCGCACGTTCGCGGTCTGCGCCTGGGCTGCGTCGTAGTCGCAGCACAGGATGCGCGGGCTCACCGAGTCGCACCAGTACATCGTGCGTCCATCGTGGCTGAAGCAGATCGAATTCGGGATCGACACGCCCGGCAACGGCAAGCGCCGCAGGCCGTGGCGCAGCGAGAACTGGTAGAAGCTGCCGCGCGCGGCCTTGTGTTCGTGTTCGTCCATGGTGCCGAACACCAGGTGGCCGTCGCGATCGACGCGGCCATCGTTGCTGCGGGTCAGCGGCTGCTCGGGTTCGACCTCGGCCAGGGTTTCAAACGCCAGTTCGGCTGCGTCGAAATCCGGATCGACCACGCCGATCGATTTGGCCAGCACCACCAGCAGGCGGCCATCCTCGACCAGGCCGAGGCAGCCGGGTCGGTCGGGCAGGGCCCAGTCGCGACTACGGCCGCTGGCCGGGGCGTGTGCCCACAGCCGGCGGCCGCTGATGTCGATCCAGAACAGCGCCTGGCGACGCTCGTCCCAGATCACGCCTTCGCCATGCTCGCAGCGGCTGTCCACCGCGAGCGTGGCCTGCACGATCGGCTGGCCCACCGGGCTCACCATTCGGCGACGCTGCCGTCGGCGTGGCGCCACACCGGGTTGCGCCAATCCGGCGGATTCTGGCTGGCACGCACCAGCTTCTCCTCGTCGATCTCCACGCCGAGGCCCGGCTTGGGCAACGCGGCGATGCTGCCGTCGACGCAGCGGAAATCGTCCTTGTTGATGACGTAGTCGAGCAGGTCGGCGCCTTCGTTGTAATGGATGCCGATGCTCTGTTCCTGCAGCACCGCATTGTGCGAGACGAAATCGACCTGCAGGCAGGCCGCCAGTGCCACCGGGCCCAGCGGGCAATGCGGCGCCAGGCCGACATCGTAGGCTTCGGCCATCGAAGCGATCTTCACGCACTCGGTGATGCCACCGGCGTGCGAGAGGTCCGGCTGCAGCAGCGACAGGCCGCCGGCCGACAGCACGTTCTTGAACTCGAAGCGCGAATACATGCGCTCACCGGCGGCCAGCGGAATCGGCGAAGACGCGGCCAGGCGCGGGTAGTACTCGGCCAGCTCCGGCAACACCGGTTCTTCGACGAACAGCGGCTTGAACGGCTCGAGCTCGCGTAACAGCACCTTGGCCATCGGCGCGCCGACGCGGCCGTGGAAGTCGATGCCGAAGTCGATCTCGTTGCCGAACGCAGCGCGGATCTCGGCGACCTTGGCCACCGCCGCATCGACCGCGCGCGGGCTGTCGACCAGCTTCATTTCCTCGGTGCCGTTGAACTTGAACGTATCAAAGCCCAGCTCGCGATAGCCGCGCATCTGCGCGATGATGTCGGCCGGGCGATCACCGCCGACCCAGCGATAGGTCTTCATGGTGTCGCGCACCAGGCCGCCCAGCAGCTCGTACACCGGCTTGCCCAGCGCCTTGCCCTTGATGTCCCACAACGCCTGGTCGATGCCGGCGATGGCGCTCATCAGGATCGCGCCGCCGCGATAGAAGCCGGCGCGATACAGCGTCTGCCACAGGTCGTTGATGCGGCTCGGATCCTTGCCGACCACGTAGCCGGCCAGCTCGTGCACCGCCGCTTCGACGCTGCGCGCACGGCCTTCGATGACGGGCTCGCCCCAGCCGGTGATGCCCTCGTCGGTTTCGATCTTGAGGAACAGCCAGCGCGGTGCGGCGTGATAGGTGGTAAGGCGGGTGATCTTCATCCCTGGATTTCCTGGAAGGCCTGCACGAACTGGCGGGCCTGTTTCTGGGTGGTGTCGAGAGGTTGGCCGGGGCGGTACAGCTCACCGCCAATGCCGGCGCCGGCGGCGCCTTGGGAGAGGAATCCGCCCAGGCTGGACGGACTGACGCCGCCGACGACGTACACCGGCACGTGCGGCGGCAACACCGAACGCAGTGCACGGACATGCCCGGCGCCATACGTGGCGGCGGGGAAAAGCTTGAGGACCTGGGCGCCGGCGTCGATCGCATCGAACGCCTCGCTGGCGGTGGCAAAGCCGGCGACCACCAGCAGGCCACGCGAGACCGCATGGCGGATCAGCGACGGCCGCGTGTTCGGGGTGACGATGAAACGCGCGCCGAGATCGGCCAGCGTGTCGACGTCTTCATTGCGCAGCACGGTGCCGCCGCCGATCCACACCTGCGCGCCGTATTGGCGCTGCGCCATGCCGATGCTCTCGGCCCAGCGCGGCGAGTTCAGCGGGATCTCGATCGCGTCGAAGCCGGCCTCGACCAAGGCACCGACATGGGCCAGGGTGTCTTCCGGAGTGATGCCGCGCAGGATCGCGACCAGCGGCAGCTTGAACGGGCCGCCATGGGGAACATTTGCAGGGGCCATGGGCTTACTCGTGATAGAGCTGGGAGCGGCCGCCATCGACGAGGATGTCGGTGGCATTGATGAAGCGTGCTTCGTCGCTGGCCAGGAACAGCGCCGTATAGGCCACTTCCTCCGGCGTGCCGATGCGCTTGGGCGGCAACAGCTCGGCCTGCTCGCGGCGCTTGGCTTCCGGGTCCGGGCTGCTGGCGAACCAGGCCTCGATGCGCGGTACCAGGATCAGCCCCGGCGACACCGAATTGACCCGGATGCCACGCGCGGCGTACTCGATGCCGAGCGCGCGGGTCAGGCCGATCAAGCCGTGCTTGGCGACCGGATACGGGAACGCGTGCGGAATGATCTTGTGGCCGTGCACCGAGGCGATGTTGACGATGCTGCCGGCCTGCTGCGCGACCATCGCCGGCAACACCGCACGGCACAGGTTCCAGGCGCCCTTGAGGTTCAAGTCCAGGCAACGCTGCCACTCGCTGTCCGGCAGGGCGAGCGGATCGGCGAACACGTCCGCGCCGGCGTTGTTGACCAGCGCATCGACGCGGCCGGTACGCGCCAGGACGTCGGCGACGGCGGCTTCGATGGCCGGCACATCGGTGATGTCCACGCGGTGGTAGGCCACGCGCGGATCGGGTTCGGTGGGGTCATTGCGGTCGAAGCCGGCGACCTGCGCGCCATGCTCGGCGAACAGGCGGGCGGTGGCCCAGCCAATCCCGCTGGCCGCGCCGGTGACGATGACGGATTTGCCCTGAAGGCGGCCGCTGCTCATGCCGAAACCTCCGGCGAACGCGGATGACGGCCGCAGCGCGGCGCGTGGGTGATCCCCATCTGGTTCCTCCTCGAATAACTGGCGTCGGCGCGTTGCCATCCCGCAGTGGGGGAGGGATGGGTCGCGCCTGTTATGGCCGTTGAGCCGGAGGTGGGGTCTCCTGAATCAACGTCCGCTAGCCTCGCGCGGGCGAGATATGTGCGGCAAATGAATTTTTCGTCATATTCTATTCCCCTGGCGAATACGGCTGTTTTACTTAGAGAGTTCTTCCATGGCATCTCCCAGCACCCCTTGGTTCAACGCATCGCGGCTCAAGACCCGCCAACTGCTGCTGTTGCTGCACCTGTACGAGCAGCGCTCGGTGCTGCGCGCGGCCGAGGCTGCCAGCATGACCCAGCCGGCGGCCTCCAAGCTGCTGGCCGAGATGGAAGACCTGCTGGGGGTGAAGCTGTTCGAGCGCCACGCCCGTGGCGTTGAGCCGACCTGGTACGGCCAGGTGCTGGTGCGTCGCGCCCGCGCGGCCATGTCGGAGATCGGCCGGGCGCAGGAGGAAATCGCCGCGCTGCGCAGCGGGCGCATGGGCCAGGCCTCGATCGGCACCGTGGTCAACCCGGGCACGACCCTGGTGCCGCAGGCCATCGCTGAAGTGAAGCGCGAATTCCCGGACATCCTGATCCGGGTCGAGATGGACTACAGCCGGCACCTGGTGGAAAAGCTGCTGGATGGCCAGCTGGACATCGTGATCGGCCGCATCATGGGCCCGGAAGGCGCCGGCGAGCTGGATTTCGAGCCCTTGGCCGACGAGCCGCATTCGGTCATCGCCCGCGCCGGCCACCCGCTGTCCAACCGCGGCACCCTGCAGCATGTGGACCTGGTGCGCTACGGCTGGGTGCTGCCGCCGGCCGACAGCGTGCTGCGCTCGCGCCTGGACTCGATGTTCCTCGAACACGGCGTGCAGGCGCCGATGAACGCCATCGAGACCTCGTCCTTGCCGGTGACGACCAACCTGCTGCGCGGCAGCGACCTGCTCACCGCCTTGCCGGTGGATTCGGTGGCCCCGCTGATCCAGGCCAAATTGCTGACCGTGCTGCCGATCGACCTGGGCGTGCGGATGGAATCGTTCGGCATCATCCTGCGTCGCGACTACGTCCTGCCGCCGGGCGCCGAGCGCATCCTGCAGGCCCTGCGCAGCACCGCGCGACGCCTGTATCCGAACCTGCGGCCGTGAGCATCGCGCGCGGGTAAACGTTTTCCCGCGCAGCAAAGCGCCGCCATTCCAGAAGCATATAGCGCGCACCAATTTTTTCATTGGTGCGCATAAGCGCGGGCTGCGTATACGTCAGCCGCGGGCAGCTGCCGAAGCGACGACAAGTCGGGCACACCGATCCGCCACCACAGGGGGCATGCCGGATCCATCACCGGCGTGTATGGGGTGGCCCGGATCCCTGCCTGCGCACACCACAACTCAACGTTTCATCGTTTGTCCTGGGAGGGAACTGCGATGTCGATCGTATTGAGCCGTACGCCGGCGGGGCCGGGCGTGCGTCGGAATCCTTTGTCCATTTCACCGCGCAGCCTGTTGGCCGCGGCCATTGCATTGCAGCTCGCAGCGCCGGCCTGGGCGCAACAGGCCCCGCCGGCACAAGCGGACACGGCCGCCACCACGGACGCGCCGAGCACGCAAAAGAGCACTCGCTCGCAGGCCAATCCGCGCCGTCGCGACACCGCGGTGGACTTGGACACGGTGGAAGTACGCGGCGTTCGCGCCAGCCTGATCCAGTCGCAGGTGATCAAGCGCGACGCCGAGCAGATCGTCGACTCGGTCAGCGCCGAGGACATCGGCGCCCTGCCGGACCGCAGCGTCACCGAAACCCTGCAGCGCGTCTCCGGCGTCACCATCGACCACTTCATGGCGCGCAACGACCCGGATCACTTCTCCGCCGAAGGTTCGGGCGTGATGATCCGCGGCCTGACCCAGGTGCGCGGCGAGCTCAACGGCCGCGACATCTTCAGCGCCGCCAGCGGGCGCGGGCTGAGCTTCGAGGACGTGCCGGCCGAACTGATGGCCGGCGTGGACGTCTACAAGAACCCTTCGGCGGAAATCATCGAAGGGGGCCTGGGCGGCACGGTGAACCTGCGCACGCGCAAGCCGTTCGACCAGCCGGGCCGGCTGATCGGCGGCACCGCCGACGTCAACTACGGCGATTTCAGCAAGGAATACAAACCTTCCGCGTCGTTCCTGTACTCGGACCGCTGGCAGACCGGCGTGGGCGAGATGGGCTTGCTGATCGACGTGGCGCACTCGGAACTGGCGACGCGGTCGGACGGCATCCAGGTCGAGCCTTTCGTGCGTCGCACCGACGACGCCGTGCGGGCCGGCACGAGTTTTGACCAGGTGTACGTGCCAGGCGGCATCAACTGGCGCGAGCTGGATTTCAACCGCAAGCGTGACGGCATCGGCGCCGCGTTCCAGTGGCGGCCGAGCGATGCCACCGAGGTCTACGTGCAGTACCTGCGCTCGAAGTACGACATGAACTGGCAGGAGCGCGCGGCTTTCTTCAACGACAGCAGCGACAGCATCGTGCCGGCGGCCGGCACCACGTTCCAGTACGACGACAACGGCGTGTTCGTCAGCGGCTCGCCGGTGTCCAGTTCCTGGCGCGGCAACCTGACCACCGATGGTGTGCGCTTCAACACCGACAACCGCTACGCGACGCAGAAGACCACCACCTCGGACCTGTCCGGTGGCTTCAGCCACTACCTCAACGACAACCTGGTCCTGCGCGGCGACATGCAGCTGGTGCAGTCCGAGAGTGACAATCTCGACTTCACCGTGTTCACCGCGACCTACCTGCCGGGCCTGACCTACGACCTGTCCGGCAAGTATCCGGCGGTATCGATCAGCGACCCGGCCTACGCGGCGGACCCGGCGAACTACTTCTGGGCGGCGGCGATGGACCACCTGGCCAAGAATCGAGGGCGCCAGCTATCCACGCGCGTGGACCTGGAATACACCTTCCAGGACAACAGCTGGCTGCGTTTTGCCCGCTTCGGCCTGCGCGCCACCGATCGCACCCAGACCAACAAGAACTCCGGCTACAACTGGGGCGTGCTGACCGACAACTGGGCCACCATCCCGACTACCGCCAGCGGCCTGGGCACGCTGGACGCCTACCTCAACGGCTCGGCGCACCTGTACACGTTCCCGAACTTCTTCCGTGGCAAGGTCAACCTGCCGGGCAACCTGCAGTTCCCGATCGACTCGATGCCGAAGAACTACCAGGCCACCTCGGAATTGCTGCAACAGTTCTATGACCTGCGGGGCTGGGGTTGGGCGCCGGACCAGTACAACCTGCCCGATACCAATCGCCAGTTCGAGCGCACCAATGCCGCCTACGCGATGCTGTACTTCGGCAACGACGAGGCCTGGGGCGTGCCGGTGGATGGCAACGTCGGCGTGCGCATCGTGCAGACCAAGACCCAGGCCGACGGCTACGGTATCTTCCCGGACCTGTCGGCCACCGCCGCTTCGGATGCGTTGAAGGCGCTGTACCACGGGCAGTATTTCGAGAACAACGCGCAGGGCAGTTACACCGACGTGCTGCCAAGCCTCAACGTGCGTTTCAAGCTGCGTGAGGACCTGCAGTGGCGCATTGCCGCCTCGCGCGCGATGGCGCGTCCGGACTTCACCCAGCTGCAGGCCTATCTGCTGCTGGCGGCGACGACGGAACCTGATGGCACGATCTCGGACTGGACGGGCACGGCGGGCAATCCGAACCTCAAGCCGATGACGGCCAACCAGTTCGATACCGCGCTGGAGTGGTACTTCGACAGCAGCGACCTGCTGTATGCGACCTTGTTCTACAAGGACGTGAAGAACTACTTCTCGACCCAGACCCGCACCGAGACCTACGGTGACCAGGATTGGCTGGTGACGCGCCCCTACAACATGGACTCCGGGGTGATCCAGGGTTTCGAGCTGGGCTACACGCAATTCTTCGATTCGCTGCCGGGTTGGATGAGTGGGTTTGGCGTCACCGGCAACTTCACTTTCGTTGACAGCTCCGGTGGTGTGAACACCGCGACCGATCCGTACAGCAACACCACGGTGACCGGGGTCAAGCTGCCGCTGGAAGGGCTGTCGCGGCGCAGCTACAACATCGCCGGCATTTACGAGAAGGGGCCGTGGTCATTGCGGCTGGCCTACAACTGGCGGTCGCGTTATCTGCTGACCACGAGCGATGCGGCGACGCATTTGCCGACGTGGGCCGATGATTACGGGCAGCTGGATGGGTCGGCGTTCTATCGCTTTGATGATCACTGGCAGTTGGGCATCCAGGCCAACAACCTCACCGATTCGACGACCAAGGTGTTGATGGGGCCGACGTCGTATGCGGATGGCGAGGTCGATACCAGGCTCTATACGCGGGGCTGGTTCCTCAATGATCGGCGCTACTCTTTGGTGGTGCGGGCTAATTGGTAGGGGGTGTTTCAATCCCCCGCGCCTGTCGGCGCGCCCCCCTTGCTTGCAAGGGGGGCTGTTTCTCCATTTGGTTCTTTGCCGTCTTCTTCCTCTTCTTAGAAGCGGCTCTCTTTGTTCTGCGCGTGGCGCCCGGGGGCGATACCCCTTATCGGGGGACGCCAAAAGCGTCCATCCATGGACTTGAGCTCATGTGGCGACATCCATGTCGCCACATGCCCCCGATAAGGGGTCTCGCC
>Ga0160473_100095_pt1 | contig 93091 bp, 80 predicted proteins | sample HID1975I_E11MG_FD_108217 | JGI IMG/M metagenome (GOLD analysis project Ga0160473, IMG submission 108217) | Enriched soil microbial communities from UW Madison campus, WI, USA - HID1975I_E11 MG | ecosystem: Environmental > Terrestrial > Soil > Unclassified | place: USA: Madison, Wisconsin...
GCACCGACCCCTCGGGGGCAGGCGTTAGTGGGCCATGGATGGCCCACGGTCGGTGACTGAGTACATGGACGTACGCCGGAACCGAAACGCCTGCCCCCGAGGGGTCGGGGCCCGCACCGTAAGCCGACGCCAGCGACCGCCCAGTGCAAACCACCAGACGCGCAAAGAACCAAATGGAGAAACAGCCCCCCTTGTAGAACAAGGGGGCGCGCCGACAGGCGCGGGGGATAGGAATAGTGCGATCATTACCACCAGGCGCCGGTACGATGGGAGCGTGCGCGGCGCAGCCGTTTCACAGCCGAGGGACCCGATGGCAACGACCGACGCCAAGCCCGAGCGCACTCCCGCCCAGAACAGCGGCGGCGAGGGCTATCTCTCCATCCAGGATGTCCGCAAGGAGTTCGATGGCTTCGTCGCCGTCGACGACGTCAACCTGCAAATCCGCAAAGGCGAAATCTTCGCCCTGCTCGGCGGCTCCGGCAGCGGCAAGTCCACGCTGCTGCGCTGCCTGGCCGGTTTCGAACGCCCCACCAAGGGCCGCATCATCCTCGACGGCCAACCCATGAATGATCTGCCGCCCTATGAGCGGCCCATCAACATGATGTTCCAGTCCTATGCGCTGTTCCCACACATGACCGTGGAACAGAACATCGCCTTCGGCCTGAAACAGGATGGCCTGGCCCGCGATGCGGTGCGCAAGCGCGTCGGCGAGATGCTCGACATGGTGCAGCTCGGCAAGCTCGGCAAGCGCAAGCCACATCAGTTGTCCGGCGGCCAGCAGCAACGCGTGGCGCTGGCGCGATCCCTGGCCAAGGGGCCGAAGCTGTTGCTGCTCGATGAGCCCATGGGCGCGCTGGACAAGAAGCTGCGCTCGAAGATGCAGCTGGAACTGGTCAACATCATCGAAACCACCGGCGTCACCTGCGTCATGGTCACCCATGACCAGGAAGAGGCGATGACCATGGCCACGCGCATCGCGCTGATGGACCAGGGCTGGATCCAGCAGGTCGGCAAGCCCGACGATATCTACGAGCAGCCGGCCAATCGCTTCGCCGCCGAGTTCATCGGTTCGGTGAACCTGGTCGATGCGGTCATCGATGAGGACCTCCCCGAGTACGTCACCCTCACCACCCAGGTGCTGCCGGTGCCGATCTATGTCGGCCATGGCATCACCGGTTTCGAAGGCCAGCAGGTGTCCTTCGCCGTGCGCCCGGAAAAGCTCGCCATCGGCAAGGATGATCCTGCGCAGCCCTACAACAAGGCGCGCGGCACGATCGAGGACATCGCCTATTTCGGCAGCCACTCGGTCTACCACGTGCGCCTGCCCAGCGGCTTCAAGCTGATGGCCAATTTCACCAACCAGCAGCGCTGGGCCAGCGAGGGCATGACCTGGGGCGATGAAGTCTGGGTCAGTTGGGGCGAAAACGACGGCGTGGTGCTCACCTCATGAACCGCGCAACCCTCAAGCGCTGGTTGCCAGGGGTGCGCTGGGCGGTCATCGCGCCACCCTATCTGTGGCTGATCGTGTTCTTCGCGATCCCGTTCCTGATCGTGCTCAAGATTTCCTTCGCGCGATTGGCAATCGCGATGCCGCCGTATACGCCGATCCTGGAGTACGTCGACAACGCGTTCAACCTCAAGCTCAATCTCGGCAATTACCTCAACCTGCTGACCGACAGCCAGTACATCGCGGCGTACCTGAGTTCGATCAAGATCGCGGCGATCTCCACCGTGCTGGCCCTGCTCATCGGCTATCCGATGGCCTACGTGATCGCCCGCATGCCGCCGGCAGCACGCAATGTGGCGATGATGCTGGTGGTGCTGCCGTCGTGGACTTCGTTCCTGATCCGCGTGTACGCCTGGATCGGCATCCTCGACAGCAATGGCCTGCTCAATCGCGTGTTGATGGGCATCGGCCTGATCGATGAGCCGCTGCGCATCCTCTACACCCCGGTTGCCGCCTACATCGGCATCGTCTATTGCTACCTGCCTTTCATGGTGTTGCCGTTGTACGCGACGCTGGTCAAGCTGGACCGGCGCTTGCTGGAGGCGGCCTACGACCTGGGCGCGCCGCCGTGGCGCGCCTTCCTCAGCATCACCCTGCCGATGTCGCGCAGCGGCATCATCGCCGGCTGCATGCTGGTGATGATCCCCGCGGTGGGCGAGTTCGTTATTCCGGAGATGCTCGGCGGACCGGATACGCTGATGATCGGCCGCGTGCTGTGGGGCGAGTTCTTCAACAACCGCGATTGGCCGGCGGCCTCGGCCGTGGCGATCGTGATGCTGCTCCTGCTGCTGGTGCCTATCCTGATCTTCAACCGCTACCAGCAACGCGACCTGGAAGGGAGGTTGTCATGATCGGCGACCGCGGCGGCAAGGTCATGGGCGGGGCGGTGCTGGCGCTGGGTTTTGCGTTCCTCTATCTGCCGATCCTGTTGTTGATCGTGTACTCGTTCAATTCCTCGCGCCTGGCGACGGTGTGGGCGGGCTTCTCGACCAAGTGGTACGGCGAGCTGCTGCGCGACCGGCAAATGCTGGATGCGGCCTGGATCAGCTTGCGCGTGGCGTTCTGGACGGCGACCGCCTCGATGGTCATCGGCACGATGGCCGCACTGGTGATGACCCGCATGCGGCGGTTCCCCGGCAAGACGCTGTTCGGTGCGCTGATCACCGCGCCGTTGGTGATGCCGGAGGTGATCATCGGCCTCTCGATCCTGTTGATGCTGGTCTCGATGGGCGGAGTACTGGGAATCGCGCCCAAAGGCGTGATGGCGATCTGGGTGGCGCACGTCACCTTCACCATCTCGTTCGTCACGGTGGTGGTGTCCTCGCGCTTGCAGGAGCTGGATCGGTCGCTGGAAGAGGCGGCGATGGACCTGGGTGCGAACCGGCTCAAGGTGTTCTTCCTGATCACCCTGCCGATCATTGCGCCGGCGCTGGTGTCCGGTTGGCTGCTGGCCTTCACTCTGTCGCTGGACGACGTGGTGATCGCCAGTTTCGTCGCCGGCCCGAGTTCGACGACCTTGCCGATGAAGGTGTTCTCATCGGTGCGCCTGGGCATCAGCCCGAAGATCAATGCGCTGGCCACGATCATGGTGCTGGCCGTGTCGCTGGCGGCGGTGATCGGGTGGTGGATCATGGCGCGCAGCGAGAAGCGCCGGCAGCGCGATATGCAGCTCGCGCTGCAGGAGAATGGTTGAGCGGGGGCCATCCGGGGCGCCCGCCTCGGCGGCGCAAGCCGCGACAGGGCGTCGCTGCGCTCGCGCCAGACCGTTCCATCGCTGCAATGCTGCGCTGACGTCTTCGCAACTGCCCGGGGGCTACCCTATCGGCCTGAATTCCGCGGAGTGTCTCCATGTCCAGCTACCAGACCATCAATCCCCACACCGGCCAGTCCGAGCACACCGTGCAGTTGTTCGACGCGGCAGGGATAGAGCAGCGCCTGGCCGCGGCGGCGCAGGCATTCCCGCGCTGGGCTGCGCTGTCGATCGATGCGCGCGCGGCGATCCTGCGCAAGGCCGGTGAGGCCTTGCACCGTCGGCGCGAGGAGATCCAGCGGATCATGACCGCCGAGATGGGCAAGCTGCGCACCGAGGCGCTGGCCGAGATCGACAAGTGCGCTCAGGCCTGTGCCTATTACGCCGACCATGCTGCCGAGTACCTGGCGCCGCAGGAGATCCGCACCGAGGCGCAGCGCAGCTATGTGCGCTACGAGCCCATTGGCTGCGTGTTCGCGGTGATGCCTTGGAATTTCCCGATCTGGCAGGTGTTCCGCTTCCTCGCCCCCGGATTGATGGCGGGCAACGTGGCGCTGCTCAAGCATGCGTCGAACGTGCCGCGCTGCGCCGATGCGATCAAGTCGGTGCTGGATGAGGCCGGCGCGCCCGCCGGCGTCTTCGACGTGCTGCACATCGACAACGACCAGGCCGCCGAGGTGTTGCGCGATCGGCGCGTGGTCGCGGTGACCCTGACCGGCAGCGAACGCGCCGGGCGGTCGATCGCCTCCAATGCCGGCAGCCAGCTGAAGAAAAGTGTGATGGAACTCGGCGGCAGTGATGCCTTCGTGGTGCTGGAAGATGCCGATCTCGACAAGACCGTGGCCGCGGCAGTGAAGTCGCGCTTCGACAATGCCGGGCAGACCTGCATTGCCGCCAAGCGCTTCATCGTGGTCGAAGGAATCGCCGATGCCTTCGTGCAGCAGTTCGTCGCCGCGGCGACCCAGCGCCAGCCCGGTGAGCCGCAGCGCGAGGACGTCACGCTGGCCCCGATGGCGCGTGCCGATCTGCGCGATGAGCTGCACAAGCAGGTGCAGGCCAGCGTAGCGAAGGGTGCAAAGGTGTTGCTCGGCGGCGAGCCGGTGGCCGGCAGCCATGCGGCGTATCCGGCGACCATCCTCGATGCGGTGGGGTCAGGCATGCCGGCTTACGAGGAAGAACTGTTTGGCCCGGTGGCCGCGGTCATCCGCGTGCGCGATGAGGCCGAGGCGGTGCGCGTGGCCAATGACACCACCTATGGCCTGGGCGGCAGCGTGTGGACGGGCGATGCCGCGCGCGGTGAACGGGTGGCGCAGCAGCTGGAGTGCGGCGCGGCGTTCGTCAATGCGATCGTCAAGAGTGACGTGCGGCTACCGTTCGGTGGGACCAAGCGTTCGGGCTTTGGGCGCGAGCTGGCCAGTCACGGCATCCATGAGTTCACCAACATCAAGACGGTCTATGTGGCCTGAGGGCTGGGCGGGAGCGCAGTGCCCCTCGGCCGCTCGTTACAGCCAGCGTGCGCGCTTGAACAGCCGATACAGCACCACGCAGACCACCACCACGCCGCCGGCCAGCAGGGGATACGCATAGCGCCCCTGCAATTCCGGCATGCTGGCGAAGTTCATGCCATACCAGCTGGTGATCAGCGTCGGCGCGGCCAGCAGCGCAGCCCAGGCGCCGAGGCGCTTGACCGTCTCGCCCTGCGCCAGCGTCACCAGTGAGAGGTTGACGCTCAGCGCGGTGCCAAGCATCTCGCGCAGGGTATCGATGGCATCGTTGATGCGCTTGGCGTGATCGAGCACGTCGCGCAGGTACAGGCCGACCTCGTCGGACACCAGGTTCACCGGGTTGCGTCGCACGTGCGCCAGCACGTCCTGCAGCGGCGCCACCACCAGCCGCATCTTGTTGAGCTCGCGCTTGAGTTCGTAGAGTTTCACCACCGTCTGGCGGCGGTAGTTCTCGGCGAAGATGTCCTTTTCCAGCGCGTCGAGCGTGTCGCGGAACTCGTCCATGATCGGCAGGTAGTTGTCGACCACGAAGTCCAGGATCGCGTACAGGGCGAACGCCGGGCCCAGCTTCATCAGCTCCGGCTCGCGTTCCATGCGTGCGCGCACCGGTGCGTACGACAACGAGGCGCCGTGGCGCACCGTGACCAGGAAGCGCTCGCCGAGGAAGGCGTGGGTCTCGCCATAACGGATGCGGTCGTTGACCAACTGCGCGGTGTTGACCACGACGAACAGCGAATGGCCGTAGCTCTCGACCTTCGGGCGCTGATGCGCCTTGGCGGCATCCTCGATGGCCAGGTCGTGCAGGCAGAATTCTTCCTGGATCTTGTCCAGCACCGACTGCGCAGGCTCATACAGCCCCACCCAGACGAAGCCTTCCGGCTGCGCGAGGCAGTCGCTGATCCGGTCCAGGTGGATGTCGTGACGCTGGCCCGCGCCGTCATACCAGGCGCAGGTGATCACGCAGGAGGGATTGCCGGTGTCGCGTTGATCTGCCGCAATGACCATGGCGCGATCCTGCGTCAGCCGGCGCGGGCCGGCAAGTCCCGGCCCCCGAAGATCGCGGCCAGCGCCACGTGCACGGGCAGGAGCAGGGCGATCCACTGCAGGTTGTACTGCGGCTGGAACGACAGCCAGTGGATCACCAGCGCCAGTACGCCGCAGGCGACCACCGCCCAGGCGACCCAGCGCACACCGGTCAGCGGCGGCCGGCCCCGCAGTAGCGGCCAGGCGCTGGCGAGCAGGTACAGGCACAGCGGATTGAGCAGCAGCAGGTTGCGGTTGGCCCAGGCCGATTGGTGCGCGGTAAAGCCCCACAGGAAGACCAGCAGCCCACCGCCGATCACGCACAACAACCAGAACGGCGTGGCCAGTGCCACAACCAGGCGGCGATGCCGGCGTGCGAGCAGTAGTCCACCGGCGAGGATCACGCCCACCAGCAGCCACGGCCACCATTGGCGCACGTGCTCGGCCGGTTCGGGCGCAATGCGATGCGGCAGGATTTGCTCGGTCGCCAGCACCAGCGGCTGGCCGGCGCTGTTGCGCGCTTCGGCCAGGCTCTCGGCCAGGCGCATCGGCACGAAGGCTTCCTGCCAGCGCGACAGCGCGGTGTCGGCAAACGGACCCAGGCCCAGATCAAAGCCCAGCCACATCCACCAGGCCGGCGAGGCCAGGCGCACCGCTTCGCTGCGATAGGTGTTGCCGCGCGAACGCCCGGCCAGCTGCGGCTTCAGTCCGCCACCCAGGGCGTGGTCGACGTAGTCGCGGACCATCGTGGCGCAATTGGCGGTGAAGTAATCGTAGTGGTAGCGCGCGTTTTCCGGGCGCGCCCGGTCGGCCAGCGCGGCGGCCACTTCGCGGGCCTGGTCCGGGGTCAGGTCCAGCCACTGAATGCTGACGCCGCGGCCGGCGTCGCGGTAGGCCGCCATGTCCTCGGCAAAGGGCAGGGCAACCAGGTAATACATCATCTCGCCCCTGACGAAGCGGCCAATGAAGTCGGCCTCGCCCGGGTCGAAGAAGCCGAAGTTGTAGGACGTGGCCGCGCCGGTGATCGGATCGACCACCACGATCGCGTCATGGCCGAAACGCTCGAAGAACACTTCGCCCGGCTGCATCGTGGCCACGCCGATACGCGGCGGCGGCACGGCCGCATCGCTGGCGGCAGGCGCGGAGACGGCGGGTGCGGAAGCGGCTGCGTCAGCGGGCGGTGCATCGAGCGGCGGGGCCGCCCATGCCGGGACGGCGAAGGCCGGTGCCGCCAGCAACGCCGCCCAGGCCAGCCAGGCGCGGCCATGCCGCGCCACTTGGCGAAACGAAGGGATGATCAAGCGTCTTCCTGCGCCAGCTGCGGCAGTACGTTGACATGGAAGGCGCGCACCCGACGGGCATCGGCACGGGCCACGCGGAACACGAAACGATCCAGGGTCAGCTCCTCGCCGGTTTCCGGCAGGTGGCCGAAGGCTTCGGTCACCAGGCCGCCGATCGTGTCGTAGTCGTCATCGGGGAAATCCGAGCCGAAACGCTCATTGAAATCTTCGATCGGGGTCAGCGCGTCCACCACGTACTGGCCATCGGATTGCGCGGCGATCAGGGCGGTGGCGTCTTCGGCTTCGTCGTGCTCGTCGTCGATCTCGCCGACGATCTGCTCCAGCACGTCCTCGATGGTGACCAGGCCGGCGACCCCGCCGTACTCGTCGACCACGATCGCCATGTGGTTGCGCGACAGGCGGAATTCCTTGAGCAGGACGTTGAGCTTCTTCGATTCGGGGATCAGCACGGCCGGGCGCAGCAGCTCACGGATGGTGCCGGGGCCGTTGTCGGCCACCACGCCGCGCAGCAGGTCCTTGGCCAGCAGGATGCCCAGGACTTCGTCCTTGTTCTCGCCGTGCACGGGGAAGCGCGAATGGCCGGATTCGACCACCTGCTTCATCAGGTCGAGGAAGCGCGCCTCGGCGGGCAGGGAGACCATCTGCGAGCGCGAGATCATGACGTCGCCGACGGTGAGCTCGGCCACCGAGATGGCGCCTTCCATCATGCGCAGGGTGTCGGACCCGACCAGGCCATCCTGCTGCGCGGTGCGCAGCACGGCGACCAGTTCGTCGCGGGTATGGGGTTCGCCCGAGAAGGCTGCGGTCAGGCGTTCAAGCCAGCTGCGGCGTTTTTCCTGCGGTTCGGGCGTACTGTGGGGACTACTGTCGTCTTCTGACATCGATTGCGGGGACGGCGCCCGAACAACCGGGCGGTGGAGGGAGTCTAGCAGGCCAACATGACGCAGGCCGAGCGCGCTCAGCCGCCGCGCGCCGGCGCCTTGACCGGGGCGGCGGCCGGTGCCGGCGCGGGGGTGGGCGCTTGCGGCGGTGCGGCCGGCTCGGCTTCTTCGGGCAGGTCCAGGCTGTAGCTGCAGCCGGCCAGGGTCTTGCCGGGGTGCGACTTGACGTTGGAAACGCTGATCACGATCGACTCGATCATCGGCTCGCCGGTGCGCGGATCGGTCGTGTCCTGGCTCAGCACCTCGCGGCCGTACATGACCTTCTCGGCGGTATCGACGCCTTCCTCCAGCTGCAGCTGGCGGGCCAGCGGGCGCGGATCGGGCAGGTCGAGGATGGCCATGATGCTCGGGCCGGAAAAGGCGATCTGCGAGGTCGGGTGGCCAAACACCTGCACCGGCGTGTTGAGCATGTATTCGGTCATGAACAGATTGCCCTGCGGCAGGGGGCGCCAGCCCAGCGCCACCGCCTTGAGCGGATCGGCCAGGATCGGCGCCAGCGCGGTGAAGTCCGCGACTCGGGCGCGGCATTCGAGCAACGCCGCCAGATCCGGTTGCCTGGCCGGCGATTCGGCGGCGTGGGCGGTCGCGGCGGTGGTCACCAGCAGGGCGGCAGCGAGGCAGGCGCGGGGCATCGACATCATCGACAGGTTCTCGGCAAGCAGAAGACTAGGGGCGGCGAGGCCAAGCATGCCGCAACCAGGCCAGTGCGGGCATCAAGGTCAGCAGGAAGCAGCACAGGAAGGCGAACTGCAACTGTCCAAGGACCGGGGAGACCTGCTCGGGATGCAGGCGCGCGATCCGCACGCTCGCCAGCCAGCAGGCCAGGGACAGCGCGCAGAACGCCGCGACACGCCCGGCGGACGCGCGAAGTTTCAATTCGGTCATTCCGGTTCCGGCAGTGCGCCGACGCCATACGGCACGCCAGGCCAGCGGCGCGCAAAGCAGTGCGAGCGCGCCCGACAAAATCAGCAGGGAAAACACATTCCCTGGAATGTACGAACTGCCAGGCGACTGCATCAACGGCCACGCCAGGCCGGCGAGCCCCACGAATGCCAAGCAGATGACGAAGATCAGCAGTGCGGGCTGTTCCAAGCGCTGCACCCGCACCGGCCAGCGCCGCGCCACGCCGCGGCAGAGCCGACTGACCGACATCACCAGCACGACGAACAGCAATGCTTGGAGCAGCATGGCAAGCGGCGAAGGAAGGGGCGGCGTGTCGACCGGCGCGGTCGGTGTGGACAGCATCCCTGCAATGGCGATCGACATTCCCTTCCCCGGTGGCCGCGCTTCGGCGGCGTCGCGGCGCCATCATAGACCAGCGCTCAGCGTTCCCCGAGGTACGGATCCTCGATGCCGAGCTCGGCCAGGATGTCCCGCTCCAGCTGTTCCATCGCCTCGGCTTCCTTGTCGTCTTCGTGGTCCCAGCCGAGCAGGTGCAAGGTGCCGTGGACGGTGAGATGGGCGTAATGCGCGGCCAGCGCCTTGTCCTGTTCCCTGGCTTCGCGCGCCACCACCGGCGCGCAGATCACCAGGTCACCAAGCAGCGGCAGCTTGACCCCCTTCGGCAGGCCTTCGGGCAGTTCCGCCGGGAAGCTCAGCACGTTGGTGGCGTAGTCCTTGCCGCGATAGTGCTTGTTGAGCGAGCGGCCTTCGCGCGCATCGACCAGGCGAATGGCCAGGTCGGCTTCGCGGATGCGGCCCTTCAGCGCGGCGGCCACCCACTTGCGGAAGCTCACCGCCGCCGGCAGGCCGGCGCGGGGCAGGGCGTAGCTCACGGCGACGTCGAGACGGACCGGTCCGCGGGTCATGGCGTGGCTCCTGATTCGCGATCGGTGGCTTCGCGCTTTTCGTAGGCCGTGACGATGCGCGCCACCAGCGGATGGCGCACCACGTCGCGCGCCTCGAAAAAGGTGAAGCTCACGCCCGGCACGTCGCGCAGCACTTCCACCGCGTCGCGCAGGCCGGATTTCATGTGGCGCGGCAGGTCGATCTGGGTGAGGTCGCCGGTGACCACGGCGGTCGAGCCGAAGCCCAGGCGGGTCAGGAACATCTTCATCTGCTCGATGGTGGTGTTCTGCGCTTCGTCCAGAATCACATAGGCATCGTTGAGCGTGCGGCCGCGCATGTAGGCCAGCGGCGCAATTTCGATCACGTTGCGCTCCAGCAGCTTGACCACCTTCTCCACGCCGAGCATCTCGTACAGCGCGTCGTACAGCGGGCGCAAATACGGGTCGACCTTCTGGGTGAGATCGCCCGGCAGGAAACCTAGCTTCTCGCCAGCCTCCACCGCCGGGCGGACCAGGATCAGGCGCTGCACGCGCGATTCGTTCAACGCTTCGACCGCGCTGGCCACGGCCAGGAAGGTCTTGCCGGTACCGGCCGGGCCAATGCCGAAGTTGATGTCGTGCGTGGCGATCTGGTGCAGGTACTTGGTCTGGTTGCTGCCGCGGCCGCGGATGGTGCCGCGCTTGACCTTGATCGCCACGTCCTGCGCCGCGTACTCGCGCTCGACCACGTGGTCGACGTTGGCCATGTTCAGGCGCAGGTGGATGTCGTGGCTGTCGAAGACCGTTTCGGCGGCCTCTTCGTACAGGGCGTGCAGCAGCTTTTCAGCCGCGTCCACGGCGGTGGCCGGGCCGGTCACGCGGAAGATGTTGCCGCGGCTGGCGATCTCCACGCCCAGGCGCAGTTCGATCTGGCGCAGGTTCTCGTCGAACGGGCCGGCGAGGTTGGCCAGGCGTTCGGCGTCGGACGGCTCAAGGGTGAAATCGCGTTGTGCGGGGACAGTCATGGATGCGTCGGGCACGGCGCTGGCGAGCGTCGCGCGGGGAATCAGGGGAAAGAAAGGGTAGCGCGTCGCGATGGCCGACGGCCACCGACGGGGATTCACTTGGTTTTAATTAAACGACTATTTAAATATGCGCCATGACCGCGTCCCGTCCGCCGCGAAGCAGTTCCCGCAAGCGCGCTGCCGCGCCGCCGCGGCGCGCGCCGGGCCGGCCCGGTGGCGCGGATGCCGCCGACCAGCAGGCGAGGCTGTTGCAGGCGGCGCTGGAGTGCTTCGTGCGGCAAGGCGTCGCGGCCACGCGCCTGCGGGATATCGCCCAGCACGCCGGGGTGACGCCGGCGCTGGTGAACTACTACTTCGGTGACAAGCAGCAACTGCTCGACACCTTGGTGAAGCAGCGCTTGCTGCCGGCGGTGGCGATGCTCGGCGAGCGCCTGGCCGGGGCGGGCGAGGACATCGAAGCGACGGTGGTGGCGTTTGTCGAAGGCGTGTTCGCAGTGGTCGAGCGGCATCCGTGGTGGCCGCAGCTGTGGGTGCGCGAAGTGTTGTGCGAGGGCGGCGCCCTGCGCGGCCTGCTGGTGGATGAGGTCGCGCCGAGCGTGGCGCGGTTGATGGTGGCGCGCTTCAGCGCGGCGCAGGCGCGCGGTGAAATCAATCCGGCGCTGGACCCGCGTTTGTTGATGACGTCCTTGATCGGATTGACCCTGTTCCCGATCGCCGGCGCGCCGATCTGGCGCCAGGTGCTTGGTGCGCAGGATCTGGATGGCCAGGCGATCGCGCGGCACGCGTTGGCGTTGTTGCGGTCAGGCATGTTGCCGCGTTGAGCAGCGGAGAGCAGGGGATGAACAAACACCGATATCGCAGTGTGGCCGTGAGCGTGATGGCGCTGGTGCTACTGGCCGGCGTCGGCTGTCGGCGCGAGCCGGCGCCGTTGCTGGGGACGCTGGAGTGGGACCGGATCAGCCTGCCGGCGCCCGCGGCCGAGCGCATCGTCGCCCTCGACGTACGCGAAGGCGACCAGGTGCACGCCGGTGCGCGGCTGCTGCGCCTGGAACCGGAGCGCACCCAGGCGCAGCTGCAAAGCCTGCAGGCGCAGGCCAGCCAGCGCGAACAATCCTTGCAGGAACTGGTCAATGGTCCGCGGCGCGAGCAGATCGCCCAGGCCCAGGCGCAGCTGGCGGCGGCGCAGGCCCAGGCACGCGATGCCAGCGCCTATTACGCGCGGCTGCAACCGCTGGGCAAGCAGCAGCTGGTGGCCGCTTCGGATGTGGATCGCGCACGCGCTGCGGCGGGCGATGCCCAGGCCCAGGTGCGCGCCGCCGAGCAGGCGCTGCTGGAATTGCGCAACGGCACCCGCGCCGAAGAAGTGGCGCAGGGCGAATCGGCGTTGCGCGCCGCGCAGGCCGAAGCGGTAGTGCAATCGGTCAACCTGGACAAGCTCGACATCGTCGCGCCGCGCGAGGGTCGCGTGGACAGCCTGCCTTACAAGCTGGGCGACCAGGCCCCGGTAGGTGCGGCGCTGGCGATCCTGCTGGTCGGCGATTCGCCTTACGCACGGGTCTACGTGCCGGCCAGCGTGCGGGCGAGGCTGGCGATCGGCCAGACCTTGCCGGTCAGCGTGGCCGGCAGCGACCAGGTATTTCAGGGCCGGGTGCGGATGATCCGCAGCGAACCGATGTTCACCCCGTACTACGCGCTGTCCGGCAACGACGCCGAACGGCTCACCTACCTGGCCGAACTGCAGCTGCCGACCACGGCCAACCAGCTGCCGGTGGGCGTGCCGGTGCAGGTGCAGTTGGCCGATGCCGCGCATGACTGAGACGGCCGGCCCGCACGACGACACTGGGCTGGCGATCCACGCGCGCGGCGTGACCAAGCGCTTCGGTAATTTCACCGCGGTCGATCACGTCGACCTCGATGTGCCGCGCGCGCAGGTCTACGGCTTCCTCGGGCCGAACGGCTCCGGCAAGTCAACCACCATCCGCATGTTGTGCGGCCTGCTCACCCCGAGCGAGGGCGAGATCGAGGTGCTGGGGTTGTCGATCCCGCGCCAGGCCGAAGAGCTGCGCAAGCGCATCGGCTACATGACCCAGCGCTTCTCGCTGTACGAAGACCTCACCGTGCGCGAGAACCTGATGTTCCTGGCCACCGTGCAGGGCTTGCCGCGCGCACGTCGCGTGCCGCGCGTGGAAGAACTGTTGCAGGCCTACAACCTGGAAGCACTGCGCAAGCAACTGGCTGGCACGCTCAGTGGCGGGCAGAAGCAGCGCCTGGCGCTGGCCGGTGCAGTCGTCCACGAACCCAAGCTGCTGTTGCTGGACGAGCCGACCAGCGCCGTCGATCCGGAATCGCGCCGCGATTTCTGGGAGAAACTCTTCGACCTGGCCGACGCGGGCACCACGTTGCTGGTGTCCACTCATTACATGGACGAAGCCGAGCGCTGCCACCACATCGCGATCCTGGATCGCGGCCGCCTGGTCGCCAACGGCACGCCGGCCGATCTGACCGGCGAACTGCAGGGGCGCACCCTGGGCGTGCGCAGCGACGCGCTGCGGCAGGCGCAGAAGCAATTGCATGCGATCGATGGCGTGCTGTCCGTGGCGCAGGTGGGCAACGAACTGCGCGTGCTGTGCGCGCCCGGCCACGGCGAGCCGGAAGTGGTGGCACGCGCGCTGCACGATGCCGGCCTGCAGGCCGAGGTCGAACCGATCGAACCGAGCCTGGAAGACGTCTTCGTCGCCGCGACACGGCGCCGCGAGGAAGCCACGGCATGAAGCTGGCGCAAATCTACGCGGTGATGGTCAAGGAGCTGCGGCAGATGTCGCGCGACCGCATGACCCTGGCGATGATGATCGGCATCCCGACCTTGCAGCTGCTGCTGTTCGGCTACGCGATCAACATGGACGTGCGCCACCTGCCCGCGGCGGTGGCCGACCAGGCAGACACCGCCGGTTCGCGCGCGCTGGTACGCGACATGCTGGCGACGGACGTGATCTCGCCGGTGGCCAGCGCGCAGACCCCGGCGCAGATCCAGGCGCTCATCCGCGCCGGCACCATCGAAGTCGGCCTGGTGGTGCCGCCCGATTACGAGCGCCGCCTCGGCGAGGGGCGCGAGGTGATGCAGGTGATCGTGGATGGCGCCGACACCTCGGTGCAGGCGGCGGCGCGACAACTGGCGCAGATGCCGCTCGATGGCCGCCTGTCCAGCGCCCAGGCCAACATGCGCATCAGCGTGCTGCCGCTGTACAACCCGCAGCGGCAATCGGCGATCAACGTGGTGCCAGGGTTGATCGGGGTGATCCTGACCATGACCCTGGTGATGTTCACCGCCATGGCGATCGTGCGCGAGCGCGAGCGCGGCAACCTGGAAATGCTGATCACCACGCCGGTTTCCAGCGCCGAGCTGATGATCGGCAAGGTGCTGCCCTATATCGTGGTGGGGCTGGTGCAGGCCAGCCTGATCCTGCTGCTGGGCGGCTGGCTGTTCCAGGTGCCGGTGGCCGGCGGCCTGGGCGAGGTCTATGCGGTGTCGATGCTGCTGATCGTGGCCAACCTGAGCCTGGGACTGCTGGTCTCGACCGTGGCGCAGTCGCAGTTCCAGTCGATGCAGATGACCTTCTTCCTGTTTCTGCCCTCGATGCTGCTGTCCGGCTTCATGTTCCCGTTCGACGGCATGCCGCGGCCAGCGCAATGGCTGGCCGAGCTGCTGCCGCTTACGCATTTCATGCGCCTGATTCGTGGCGTGATGCTGCGCGGCGCGGGGCTGCCCGAGCTGTGGCACGACGCCCTGGCGCTGGCCGCTTTCAGCCTGGTGATGATGGTGCTGGCGGTATTGCGCTTCCGCAAACGCCTGGACTGAAGGCCGCGACCCGGGCCGGTCGCGGCCAACGGCTTACTGCGTGCAGCCGGCGCCGCCGCTGCGCACCGACGGCTCGAAATCCAGGCCGACGCGAGCATCCGCGGTCTCGCGGTAGATCAGCGCACGGCAGCGCTGCGCTTCGCTCTCCCAGTCCTGGTAGTAGCGCGCCCCGAGTTCGGGCGTGATGCTCACGCTGGTGTTGCACGAATAGTTCATGTAGCCGTCGCTCGAATAGAAGCTCGCCCCGATGGTGATCGGCTGCCCGGCGGGAATCTGCGCGCGTCCGTCCTCGCCGGTGGGCAGGATCTGCGCGGGACCGTTGGCGCAGATCCAGTGCTGCACGCCTGGCGCCACGCGCATCGATGCGGCCGGCGCACCGGGCGGCATCTTGTAGATGCTCATGCAGCCGCCGCCCAGCGCCAGCAGCGCGATCGGCGCGAGAAAACGCAGGGTGCGGCTCATGCGGCGCGCTCCCGGTTGGCTGGCGTGGCGGGTTTGTTGTCTGGCTTGACCTTGGGGCCGAGCCGATCGAGCACCTCCTGCACGGACAGCGCGCTGGGCGCGTCGGCGGGAACGAGCAGGATGTAGGCGTGTCCATCGGGCTTGCCGAACGTGTTGAACACGTGGCGATCGCTGCTGCGGCGGTCGGAGATCGCGGCCGGCAGGTTTTCGTACAGCACGAAGTGGGTGCTGCCCTCGCGCTGTGCGACTTCGGCGCAGCGGTAGAGCAGGTAATCGGAGACGGTTGCGGCATCGATGAAGCCATTGCCGGAGAACCCGACCTTGATCAGCTGGCCGGGGCCGCGCTGTTCCCAGTAGCCGCCGCTGTAGCCGAGCAATGGCGTATTGATGCTGCGATAGCCGGTGGCGCAGCCTGACAGCGCAAGCGCCGTCATCGCGGCGACCGCGAAGTTCCTTTTCCGCACTGGTTTTCCCCCTGGTAGACGTTGCGTCCGTGTCTGGCGGTGGCGTAGGCGCGCCCGCTCAGAGGGGTGGAGTATGCGGTTGTGGTTGGTGGGCTTTCAATACGCCCCCACGACCCGCCCGCGCAGCGAGTTGCTGAAAGCCTCGGTGATCAGCACATCGACGAACTGGCCGACCAGGCGTGGATGCCCGGCGAAATTCACCGAGCGCATGTTCTCGGTCTTGCCGGTCAGCTCGTTGGGGTCCTTGCGCGAAGGGCCCTCGACCAGGATCGACTGCACCGAACCGACCATCGCTTCGGAAATCTTCGCCGCGTGGGCGTTGATGTGCGCCTGCAGGCGCGACAGGCGCGCATGCTTGGTCGCTTCCGGGGTGTCATCGGACAGGTCCGCGGCGGGCGTGCCGGGGCGGCGCGAATAGATGAAGGAGAAGCTCTGGTCGAAGCCCACGTCCTCGATCAACTTCATGGTCTTGTCGAAATCGGCGTCGGTCTCGCCGGGGAAACCGACGATGAAGTCCGAGCTGATCGAGATGTCCGGGCGCACCGCGCGCAGCTTGCGGATCTTGGCCTTGAACTCCAGCGCGGTGTAGCCGCGCTTCATCGCACTGAGGATGCGGTCGCTGCCGGCCTGCACCGGCAGGTGCAGGAAATTGGCCAGCTGCGGCACGTCGCGGTAGGCATCGACCAGCGAATCACTGAACTCCAGGGGGTGCGAGGTGGTGAAGCGGATCCGGCCGATGCCCTCGATCTGGGCGATGGTGCGGATCAGCAGGCCCAGGTCCGCGATCTCGCCTTCGCCATACGGGCCGCGATAGGCATTGACGTTCTGGCCGAGCAGGTTGATCTCGCGCACGCCTTGCGCGGCCAGTTGCGCCACTTCGACCAGCACGTCCTCGAACGGACGGCTGACTTCGGTGCCACGGGTGTACGGCACCACGCAGAACGAGCAGTACTTCGAGCAGCCTTCCATGATCGAGACGAAGGCCGACGGCCCCTCGGCGCGAGGCTCCGGCAGGCGGTCGAACTTTTCGATCTCCGGGAAGCTGATGTCCACCTGCGGGCGCCCGGACTGGCGGCGCTCGCGGATCAGCTCGGGCAGGCGGTGCAGGGTTTGCGGGCCGAAGACCAGGTCGACATACGGGGCGCGCTTGACGATCGCCTCGCCTTCCTGCGAGGCCACGCAGCCGCCCACGCCTATGATCACCGGGCGATCGCCCTGCTTGAGCGCCTTCCAGCGGCCGAGCTGGCTGAAGACCTTCTCCTGCGCCTTCTCGCGGATCGAGCAGGTGTTGATCAGGATGACGTCGGCCTCTTCGGGCAGGTCGGTCAGCTCCAGGCCTTCGGCGTCGGCGAGCACGTCGGCCATCTTGGCCGAGTCGTACTCGTTCATCTGGCACCCGTGGGTCTTGATGTAGAGCTTGCCGCGGGCACCGCCCGGCACGGCCCGGCGCTGGCCGGGCAGGGGGATCAGGCCCGGGCTGGCGGGGGTGGGGGCATCCACGGCGGGCGTGGCAAGGGTATCGACGGCGGGCGTCCCGGGCATGGCGCTTATTCCAGACGGGTGGCGGGCGGGCGGCCCGAAAGGGCCGGGGGAAGCGGCCTATTGTAGCCGTTCGCCGCTTTGCACTTGGCACGGCCGCCAGCAGCCCGGATACTCCCGCCCATGAAGGGGATGCTGGGGATCATGGGGCTGCTGCTCGCTGCCACGCTGCCGGTTGCGCCGGCCAGTGCCGGCACGGTGTACAAGTGTGTCGGCAGCGATGGCGTGCCCAGCTATGTCAGCAAGCGTCCACCGGGCATGTCGTGCAGCACGGTCGGCCAGTTCTCCAACAGTCGTCGTGCCAGTGCGCCGCGCCGCGCTGCCCCGGCCGTGGCCAAGGCCGAGCCTGCGCCCCTGCGTGCCGCAGCGCCCGCGGTCACCGGTGCCGTGACCAGCACCGCAGCGATCGCCACGCCGGCCGAGCCGATGCGCACCACCGCCGTGGGCCTGGCGCCGACCGCCATCACCCCGGCACCCGCCCCGGTACCGGCCACGCCGCCACGGCGGGTGATCAACGGGCAGGTCTACGCCTATATGAAGGACGGCGTGCGCCACTACACCAGCGCCCGCCCGACCCTGACGGCCAGCATCCAGGGCCTGCGCACGATCCGTTACAGCTACATCGAGACCTGCTACGCCTGCGGGCTCAATCCCGGGGTGAACTTCGGCGCGGTGCGGCTCAACACCAATGCCTACTCGGCCGAGATCGCCGCCGCGGCGCGCGACTACGGCGTGGACGAGGCCGTGGTCCGCGCGATCATCCACGCCGAATCGGCCTACAACCCCACCGCGCTCAGTCGCGCCGGCGCGCAGGGCCTGATGCAGTTGATGCCGGCGACCGCGCGGCGCTTCGGCGTCACCGATTCCTTTGATGCATCGCAAAACATTCGCGGCGGTGTGCAGTATTTGTCTTGGCTGCTGAAGCGCTTCAACGGCAACCTGCAATTGGCCGCGGCCGGCTATAACGCGGGCGAGGGTGCGGTGGATCGCCATGGGGGCGTGCCGCCTTACAGCGAAACCCAGCGCTACGTGCAGCGCGTGGGCGTGCTGGCCGAGCGCTATCGCGGCGCGCTGGCCAGCGCGCAGTAATGAGCCCCTCTCCCGCTAACGGGAGAGGGGTTGGGGTGAGGGTGCTTTGCTGTTCCACCCTCATCCGCCCCTTCGGGGCCCCTTCGACCCCGAGGGCCCCCAGTCCCACAAGCGGGAGAAGGAATCCGTTGAAAATGGCACTTGGACACGTTCACTGCATTGTCTGGCCATTAAGGGTTCCGCTACACTCGGCCCGGATTCATTTCACGGCCTGACCCCCAGCAGGCCGCTGGCAGCCGCAAGCTACCTAAAAACAAGTATCGGAGAGCCGGATGGCCAACGATGGGGTAAACGAACCCGCCAACACGGGACGTCGTCGGTTTTTGACCGCGACAACCGCAGTGGTCGGTGCAGTAGGTGCAGGTTTTCTCGCCGTACCGTTCATCAAGTCATGGAACCCCAGTGCGCGCGCCAAATTGGCCGGCGCACCGGTGACCGCCGACATCAGCGCCCTGCAGGAAGGCCAACGCCTGATCCTGGAGTGGCGCGGCCAGCCCATCTGGATCGTCAAGCGCTCCAAGGCCATGCTCGAGGCGTTGCCTTCGCTCGATGACCGGCTCAAGGATCCGCAGTCCGAAAACAAGGACCAGCAGCCGGCCTACGTGCTGCAGAACCCGGAGTTCCGTTCGATCAAGCCCGAGGTCTCGGTGCTGGTCGGGCTGTGCACCCATCTGGGCTGCTCGCCGGAAATGGTCGCCGAGATCCGGCCCGAACCCTATGACGCGCAGTGGAAAGGCGGCTATTTCTGCCCCTGCCACAAGTCGCGCTTCGACATGTCCGGCCGCGTCTTCCAGGGCGTGCCGGCGCCGATCAACCTGCTGGTGCCCCCTCACCACTACCAGGACGACAGCACCATCATCATCGGCGTGGACCCGTCCTCCGGCGGCGGTGCGCCCACCAGCACGGGGGCAGCCTGAGCCATGGCCAACTTCCTTGTCCGTACCGCCAATGGCGTGTTCGACTGGGTCAATGCGCGCGCACCGGGCCTGATGCCGGTCTACCGCAAGCATGTCAGCGAGTACTACGCGCCGAAGAACTTCAACGTCTGGTACTACTTCGGCTCGCTGGCCATGGTGGTGCTGGTGAACCAGATCGTCACCGGCATCTTCCTGACGATGCACTACAAGACCAGCGCGGCCGAGGCGTTCTCCTCGGTCGAGTACATCATGCGCGACGTGGAGTGGGGCTGGCTGATCCGCTACATGCACAGCACCGGCGCATCGCTGTTCTTCATCGTCGTCTACCTGCACATGTTCCGCGGGCTGATGTACGGCAGCTACAAGAAGCCACGCGAGCTGGTGTGGATCCTCGGCATGCTGATCTACCTGGTGCTGATGGCCGAAGCCTTCATGGGCTACGTGCTGCCGTGGGGCCAGATGTCGTTCTGGGGCGCGAAGGTGATCATCTCGCTGTTCGGCGCGATCCCGGTGATCGGCAACGGCCTGACCGAGTGGATCATGGGCGACTACCTGCCGTCCGACGCCACGCTCAACCGCTTCTTCGCCCTGCACGTGATCGCCTTGCCGCTGGTGCTGTTGCTGCTGGTGGTGCTGCACCTGGGCGCGTTGCACGAGGTCGGCTCGAACAACCCGGACGGCGTGGAGATCAAGAAGGGGCCCAAGGGCAACCGCTGGTCGCCCAACGCACCGGCCGACGGCATCCCGTTCCATCCGTACTACACGGTCAAGGACCTGGTCGGCGTGGGCTTCCTGCTGGTGCTGGCCGCCTTCATCATCTTCTTCGCCCCGGGCTTTGGCGGGCTGTTCCTGGAACATGACAACTTCACCGAGGCCAACCGCCTGGTGACGCCGGAGCACATCAAGCCGGTGTGGTACTACACGCCGTACTACGCGATGTTGCGCGTGGTGCCGAACAAGCTCGGCGGCGTGCTGGTGATGTTCTCGGCCATTGCGATCCTGTTCCTGGTGCCGTGGCTGGACCGGGCCAAGGTCAAGTCGATCCGCTACCGCGGCTGGATCTCCAAGGTCGCGCTGGGCGTGCTGGCGGTGTGCTTCGTCTGGCTCGGCATCATCGGCTCGGGCCCCGGCACCGACATCCACGAGACCTACATCGGTCGCGTGCTGACCTTCCTGTATTTCGCCTTCTTCATCACCATGCCGGTGTGGTCTGCACTGGACAAGACCAAGCCGGTGCCGGAACGGGTGACGACGCATGACTAAGACGCGATGGATCACCCGCCTGGCGCTACTGGCGTCGGGCCTGCTGCTCAGCGCCGGTGCGATCACCTCGGCGGCGGCGGCCGAAGGCGGCGGGCTGCTGCAGGCCGGCAACGACCTCGGCGACCAGGCTTCGCTGCAGCGCGGCGCGAAGTTGTTCATGAACTACTGCTCCGGCTGCCACTCGCTGAAATACCTGCGCTATTCGCGCATGGCCAGCGACCTGGGCCTGAGCGAGGAAGAGGTGATGGCCCACCTCAACTTCACCGGGGCCAAGATCGGCGACCACATCGAGGCGGCGATGCCCAAGGACGGCGCCACGCAATGGTTTGGCAAGGCGCCGCCGGACCTGAGCCTGATCGCCCGCGTGCGCGGCACCGACTGGCTGTACACCTACCAGAAGTCGTTCTATCCCGACCAGAGCCGGCCGCTGGGCTGGAACAACAAGTTGTTCCCCAACGTGTCGATGCCCAACCCGTTGTGGGAGCTGCAGGGCATCCAGCAGCCCGAATACGGCGAGCCGGAAGCGCCGGGGATGGACAAGCCGGTGGTGGCGCTGAAGATGGCCACGCCCGGCAAGCTCAGCCCGGCCGAGTTCGACCAGGCCGCGCGCGACATCACCAACTTCCTGGAGTACGCCGGTGAGCCGGCCGTGCTCAAGCGCCAAAGCATGGGTGTGTGGGTGGTGTTGTTCCTGGCCTTCCTGACCTTCCTGGCCTACCTGCTGAAGAAGGAATACTGGAAGGACGTGCATTGAGCTTCGCGGCGGCCGCGAAGGCTGCCGCGAACGCTGTCCCGGGTGCCGTGATGCTATTGGCTTTTGTGACGGTCGGTTGCACACTCGGAAACGGGCGACCACCGGCAATGGGTCGGCGGCGTCGTTGCGACCGGCGGATTCCGGTTGTTGGAGAGCCTTGAATGGCGACGAGTGTGCGTATGCGCAATACCCTGACCTTGTTTTCGTCCACCGATGATGTCCTGTGCCACCGCGTCCGCCTCGTGCTGGCGGCCAAGGGCGTCACGTTCGACCTGGTCCCGGTCGATCCGCAGAATCCGCCCGAGGACCTGATCGACCTCAATCCGTACCACTCGGTGCCGACCCTGGTCGAGCGCGAGCTGGTGCTGTACGCGGCCTCGGTGGTCAGCGAATACCTGGACGAGCGCTACCCGCATCCGCCGCTGATGCCGGTCGATCCGCTCTCGCGCGCGCGCCTGCGCCTGGCCATGCTGCGCATCGAACACGACTGGGTGCCGCAGGTGCAGGCGATCCAGCTCGGCAACAAGACCCAGGCCGAAGCCGGGCGCAAGCGCCTGAAGGAATTGCTCACCGCCTCGGTGCCGCTGTTCAAGGCCAGCAAGTTCTTCCTCAACCCGGAAATGAGCCTGGCCGATTGCGCGATGGCGCCGATCATCTGGCGCCTGCAGGCGCTGGATATCCCGCTGCCGAAGGACGGCAAGGCGATCGAGGATTACGGCAACCGCATCTTCCGCAATCCGGGTTTCATCCGCAGCCTCACCGACCAGGAAAAGAAGCTGCGCGACATGCCGGTCTGAGGCGAGGCTGACCGGCCACTCGCGCCGGTCCAGGCGGACGCCTGTTGCGCGTGGCGCGTGCGCGTAAACTGTCACGCATGAGCGAAGACTTCCCCCATATGACCAGCCACCGCCCGTATCTGTTGCGGGCGCTCGTGGAGTGGATCAACGATAACCAGATGACCCCGCACCTGCTGGTCGATGCCGGCCTGCCGGGCGTGCAGGTGCCCTCCAGCGCAGTGAAGGATGGACGGGTCGTCCTCAACATTGCCGAGCGCGCCGTGGTGCGCCTGAACATCGACAACGAAGGCATCGGTTTCACCGCCCGCTTCGGCGGCGTGAGCTACCCGGTGCAGGTGCCGATGTCGGCCGTGCTGGCGGTGTACGCCCGCGAGACCGGGCAGGGCATGGCGCTGCCGGACGACCTGCCGGGCACCGGTGCCACCGCCGATGACGAAGCCGATCCCACGCAGAGCGGCGGCCCGGATCCGGAAGACACCCCGCCGCCGTCGCCGGGCAAGCGCCCGCACCTGCGCGTGGTCAAGTAACGTCAGTCTTCCTGCGCGCGCGGGCGCAGCGGCGTGACCGTGGCCATGGACGGGCCGGTGAAGGACACCAGCTCGCCGCCGCGCAGCACCATGCGCCCGCTCTGGCGATCCATGCCATCGTGCGAATAATCGAAGCGAAACGTGCGCTCCAGCCCCAGCCGCCCATTCGGCAGGCGGCATAGGCGGGTGCCGATGGCGTGCACGCTCTGGTCCAGCCACTGCACGTCTGCCGCGCGACAGGCGTTGCGGCCCAGGGCTTCGGCACGTTCGGCGGCGGCGCGGGCGGCGTTCCACCAGGCAAAGCCGGCGGCGCCCAGGATCATCAGCAGGATCAGGGTCATCGCTGCACTGTGCCAGCCGGCGCGGGGCGAGACAATCGCGCCCCTGTCTGCGGCAGCGAGGCCTGAACCAGTTCACCGCCGCGATTTGTCCGCTGGCCGCGCCGCCCCCATCTCCACGGTTCCCTCAGCGCGGCGCTACCCTGACGCCGCGCGCCCCACGAGGCCCTGGCATGCACCCGGTACTGAGTCGCTTCCATCCATTGACCGCGCGCTGGTTCCAGCGCCAGTTCGGCGCGCCTACCGCCGCGCAGGCGCAGGCGTGGCCCTGCATCCTCGAGGGTCGCCACACGCTGGTGGCCGCGCCGACCGGCTCGGGCAAGACCCTCACCGCCTTCCTCGCCGCGATCGACGGCCTGTTGCGCGAAGGCATCGACGCCCAGGGCGTGCTGCCGGACGAAACCCGGGTGGTCTATGTTTCGCCGCTCAAGGCGCTGTCCAACGACATCCACCTCAATCTGGAGGTGCCGCTGCAGGGCATCGGCGCGGCGCTGGCCGAGGCCGGCCTGCCGCCGGTGGAGATCCGTACCGCCGTACGCACTGGCGACACCCCGCAGCGCGAACGTGCGCAGGCGCGCAAGCGGCCGCCGCACATCCTGGTGACCACGCCGGAATCGCTGTACGTGCTGCTGGGTTCCGAATCCGGGCGCGAATCGCTGCGCCATGTGCGCAGCGTGATCGTCGATGAAATCCACGCCGTCGCCGCCGACAAGCGCGGCAGCCATCTGGCGCTGACCCTGGAACGCCTGCAGGCGCTGGCCGGGCGCCCGGTCCAGCGCATCGGGCTGTCGGCCACGCAGAAGCCGATCGAAGCGGTCGCGCGCTACCTGGTGGGCACGGCGCAGGTGCATGACGGCGTGCCGGATTGCGCTATCGTCGATATCGGCTACACGCGCGAGCGGGATCTCGCGCTGGGGCTGCCGCCGACGCCGCTGTCGGCGGTGATGTCCAACGATCAGTGGCAGCAGGTGTACGAGGAAGTGGCCGCGCTGGCGCGCGCGCATCGCACCACGCTGGTATTCGTCAACACCCGGCGCATGGCCGAACGCGCCTCCCGGCACCTGGGCGAACTGCTCGGTGCGCAGCGCGTCGCCGCGCACCACGGCAGTCTGTCGCGCGATATCCGCCTTTCGGCCGAGCGCCGGCTCAAGGCCGGCGAGCTGACCGTGCTGGTGGCCACCGCATCGCTGGAGCTGGGCCTGGATATCGGTGATGTCGACCTGGTGGTGCAGCTGGGCTCACCGCGTTCGATCGCCACCTTCCTGCAGCGCGCCGGGCGCTCCGGACACGCGGTGGGCGGCACCCCCAAGGCGCGGCTGTTTCCGGCTTCGCGCGATGAGCTGGTCGAGTGCGTTGCGCTGCTCGACGCCGTGCGCCGCGGTGAGCTGGACGCACTGCGCTTTCCCGACGCGCCGATCGACGTGCTGGCGCAGCAGATCGTCGCCGAGATCGCCTGCCAGGACTGGGAAGAGGATGCGCTGTACGCCCTGGTCACCCGCGCCTGGCCCTATGCCACGCTGAGCCGCGCCCGGTTCGATGAAGTGGTGCGCATGCTCGCCGATGGCTTCAGCACGCGATTGGGGCCGCGCGGCAGTTACCTGCATCGCGATGCGGTGAACCGCCGCCTGCATGCACGCCGCGGTGCACGCATGACCGCACTGACCTCCGGCGGCACCATTCCCGAGACCGGCGACTACACCGTCGTGCTCGAACCACAGGCCGAGCCGGTCGGCACGGTGAACGAGGATTTCGCGGTCGAGAGCCTGGCAGGTGATGTATTCCAGTTGGGCAACACCAGTTACCGGATACTGCGCGTAGAGCCGGGCAAGCTGCGGGTGGAGGATGCGCAGGGCGCGCCGCCGAACATCCCGTTCTGGCTGGGCGAGGCGCCGGGTCGCACGGACGAGTTGTCGTTTGCGGTGTCGCGATTGCGCGAAGAGATCGGCACGCGCCTGCACGCCGACGGCCGCGAGGCCACGCTGGCCTGGCTGGCGCAGGCGCTGCAGCTGGATCATGAAGCCGCGCGCCAATTGCTGGATTATCTCGCCCAGGCGCAGGCCGCCCTGGGCGCCTTGCCCACGCAGGCGCGCGTGGTCATGGAACGCTTCTTCGATGACAGCGGCGGCACCCAGCTGGTGATCCACACCCCGTTCGGCAGCCGCATCAATCGTGCATGGGGCCTGGCGCTGCGCAAGCGCTTCTGCCGCACCTTCAACTTCGAGTTGCAGGCCGCCGCCACCGAGGACGCAATCGTGCTGTCGCTGTCCACCAGCCACAGCTTCGACCTGATTGAAGTTTCGCGTTACCTGCATTCTTCGTCTGCCGAGCACGTGCTGGTGCAGGCCTTGCTGGATGCACCGTTGTTCGGCGTGCGCTGGCGCTGGAACGCCACCAACGCCATGGCGCTGCCGCGCTTCACCGGCGGGCGCAAGGTCGCGCCGCAGCTGCAGCGGATGAAGTCTGAGGACCTGCTGGCCACGGTGTTCCCCGACCAGGTCGCGTGCCTGGAGAACATCGTCGGCGAGCGCGAGGTGCCGGAGCATCCGCTGGTGGCGCAAACGATGGACGATTGCCTGCACGAGGCGATGGATACCGAAGGCTGGCTGGAAGTACTGCGTGGTCTGGAAGCCGGCCGCATCGAGGTGGTGGCGCGCGATCTTGCTGCGCCGTCGCCGCTGGCGGCCGAAGCGTTGAACGCGCGGCCGTATGCCTTCCTCGACGACGCACCGCTGGAAGAGCGGCGTACCCAGGCGGTGCAGAGCCGGCGCTATCGCGACCCGGAAAGTGCCGACGATCTTGGCCGGCTCGACGCCGCCGCCATCGAGGCGGTACGCGAGGAAGCCTGGCCGCAGCCGCGCGATGTCGAAGAAATGCATGAAGCGTTAGCCTCCCTTGGCGTGATTCGCGCAGACGAGGCGCAGGCCGAAGCCGGCTGGCCGCAGTGGCTGTCGCTGCTGGCCGAGGCCGGCCGCGCCAGCTGCCTGCGCGATGACCACGGCCTGGCCTCGTGGGTGAGCGTGGAGCGGATCGATTCTGTCGCGCCGTTGTACCCGCAGGCCGGGCAGCACCCTGTATTGCAGGTGCCCGAGGATTGCCGCGTTGCCGACTGGCAGCGCGACACCGCATTGCGCGAGCTGGTGCGGGCGCGGCTCTCCGCGCTGGGCCCGACGCCGGCCACGACCCTGGCGCAATCGCTGCAACTGCCTTTGGCAGACATCGACGCCGCCCTGCAGGCGCTGCGCGGCGAGGGCTACGTGATGGCCGGTCAGTTCACCCCGGCGGCGCAGGAAGAAGAATGGTGCGAGCGTCATCTGCTGGCGCGCATCCATCGCTACACGCTGGGGCGGTTGCGGCGCGAGATCGAACCGGTCAGTCCACGCGACTACGCGCGCTTCCTGTTCCAATGGCAACGCGTGGAGGGCACGGCCCGCGTCGCCGGCCCGGAGGTGCTCGCCGGCGTGCTGGCGCAGTTGGAGGGCTATGAAGCCCCCGCAGCGGTGTGGGAGGCAGAACTGCTGCCGGCGCGCGTGCGCGACTATCAGCCGACCTGGCTCGACGAACTGTGTACCGCCGGCCGCGTGGGCTGGCGGCGCCTGCGTCCGGCGCAGGCCGCGCGCGCCAGCGGCGGCAGCCTGCGGGCTACGCCGATCGTGTTGCTGCCGCGCCGAGAAGGGGCGCGTTGGCAGTTGCTGGCCGCCGTGGCAGCCGAAGATGACGCCGCCCTGGGCTCGCGCGCGCAGCGCGTGGCTGATTACCTGGCCGCGCACGGCGCCAGCTTCTTCGACGAGATCGGCGATGCGCTGCACCTGATCGGCACCGAGCTGGAAGATGCATTGGCCGAACTGGTGATGCGCGGCCGCGTGCATTGCGATAGCTATGCCGGCCTGCGTGCATTGCTGGTGCCGGCATCGAAGCGGCCTTCGGCGTTGTCGCGGCAACGTCGGAGGCTCGCGCTGCACGGCATCCGCGATGCCGGGCGCTGGGCCGCGCTGCGGCCAGCGTTGCTGGGCGACGATCCGGCGCAGGCCAGCGAACGGCGCAGCGAGGCGGTGGAGCACATCGCACGCACCTTGCTGCGTCGCTACGGCGTGGTCTGCTGGCGTCTGCTTGAACGCGAAGCGGCCTGGTTGCCACCGTGGCGCGAGCTGCTGCGGGTCTACCAGCGGCTGGAAGCGCGTGGCGAGATCCGCGGTGGACGCTTCATCACCGGGCTCTCCGGCGAGCAATTCGCGCTGCCCGATGCGATCGGTCTGTTGCGCCAGGTGCGACGCGAGGAAGCGAAGCAGCGTTGGGTGTGCCTGTCGGCCTGTGATCCGGCCAACCTGCTGGGCAGCGTGCTGGCCGGCGAGCGCGTGCCGCGCGTGCCCGGCAATCGCGTGCTGTATCTGGATGGGGTGCCGGTGGCGACGTGGATCGCGGACAAGTTCGCCGCATTGCCGGGTCTGCCGCCTGACATGGCATCCCGGGCACAGGCGCAGCTGGCCGCACGGCCGGCGCCGCGCATGGCCTCGCCCGCGCTGCACTGACGCCGCGGCGGCGCGGGCACGGTCGAGGAGAACTGGCATTCGCTGCAGCCGCAACCCTCAGTCTCGCGCGCTTCAAGGTGCTGCGGCCGCGCTGCTTTCCTTGCACGGAGATTCGTGCCAGTTACCTGCGTCGCAGGGCCCTGGCAGCCGGCCGCCGCGACACATGCAGATCGCCTTCCACATGCCAGCGCCACGGCTGCTCGGCCGCCTTGCTGATCCCGATGCGTGGCGAGGCTACCGGCATCTCCGGCGGTGGCGTCCCGTCATCGCCGATCCACAAGCGCGAGCCACGCCGGCACAGATCCAGGCCGTTGTCGGCACCACTGACGCCGAACGCCTGCGCCAACCGTCCCGGCCCGGACGCCAGCAATCGCGGCTGATCGGTGCCGCGCGCACGGACCATCTCGTCGAGCCCGGCCAACGGCGCCAGCGCCCGCAGCAACACCGCATGCCCCGGCGCAGGACCGCCGCACACCGCATTGATCGCCCAATGCATGCCATAGATGAAATACACGTACAGATGCCCGGGTGGGCCGAACATCACCTCGGTGCGGCGGGTCATGCCTTTGAACGAATGCGCAGCCGGATCGGCCGCGCCGCGATAGGCCTCTACCTCTACGATGCGCCCGCGCCGGCCATCGGCGGCGACGAGGACCTTGTTGAGCAATCGCGGGGCCACGACCAGCGAGTCGTCGTCGTAGAAGGCACGGGGCAGGGGGCGCATGGTCCACAGCCTAGCCGACGCTGCGGCCAGCGCGGATGACGCACTGCGTATTTTTACTGGCGCAGCACAGGTAGTTCCTCCGTAGCTTCGCGCCGCGCCAGCGCGACACTGGCGGTAAGCCCCGGATCTGCAGCGAGCCCTCATGGATACGAACACGCTTCCTCCCGCCCATGTCACCGGATCGCCCGCACTGCGGCCGCTGGGCCTCGGCGCAGCCCTCGCGCTGCTTGTGGCCTGTGCCTCCTCCGGTCCGCCGCCCAAGCCCGTGCCCGAACTCAAGCCGGGCGTGCCGGCCGGCTACCTCGGCCGCGACCTGCCCGACAGCCTGGCCCTGCTGCCGCCCCCGCCCGCTGCCGGTTCCGCGGCCTTCGCCAACGACGAAGCCGTACATGCACAGTCGCAGCGGCTGAAGGGCACCGCGCGTTATGCCCAGGCCACGCGCGACGCCGAACTCAGCTTCCCGCAGGCCAGCGATAACTTCGCTTGCGCGCTGGGCGTGCCGATTGATCGCCAGCGCACGCCGCGGTTGTACCTGCTCCTGCAACGCACGATGGTGGATGCCGGCCTGGCGACGTACGGAGCGAAGAACCAGTACCAGCGCGTGCGGCCGTTCGTCGTGCATGACGAAGGTACCTGCCTGCCCAAGGACGAAGCGGCGCTGCGCAAGGATGGTTCCTATCCTTCCGGGCATACCGCGATCGGCTGGGGCTGGGCGATGGTGTTGACTCAGGTGGCTCCGGATCGTGCCAACGCATTGCTGGCGCGCGGCCGGCAGTTCGGCGAGAGCCGGCTGGTGTGCAACGCACATTGGCAGAGCGACGTGCTGGAAGGTCGGGCGGTGGCGAGCGGTGCGTTCGCCAAGTTGCAGTCGAATGCGGATTTTCTTGCCGACGTGGCGGCCGCGCGCAAGGAAGTGGCGGCGCAACGCGCGGCGGGCGCGCAGCCGGCAGGCTGCGATGCGGAAGCGGCAGCGTTGGCCACGCCAATCCCGGGCGTGCTGTAGCGGCCAATCGTGACATCGGGATCACCGCCGCCCCGGCACGGTGGCGGCGAAGGATCTGCTGATGAGGACGCCATGACCGACCCCGAAAGCCGCGACCGCTTTCCTTCCGCGCAGGCTTATGCCGAAGCGCGTGCCCGGCATCCGGCGGGGGCTCCCGTGGACATCTCTGCCGAACAGGCCGCGGTGACCGCGGATTACAGCAACCAGGTGCTGCTGGATGCCAACGATCACTGCCTGCGCCTGGCCGTGTTCGAAGGCCAGTACCGCTGGCACCAGCATCCGGACTCGGATGAGCTGTTCCTGGTGGTGTCCGGGCTGCTGGAGATCGAGCTGGCAGGGGAGAGGGTGGTGCAGTTGGGTCCGCAGCAGTGCCTGGTGGTGCCGAAGGGCACGGTGCATCGCACCCGGGCGATCGGCCGGACGGTGAACCTGACCTTCGAGCGGCAGGCGGCTAGGACCATCTTCATCGACTGAAAGCACTGATGGGCGGGGCAGCAGGCGCGGGCAAGGCAGAGGGCGGCCTCGGGCGGCGCCCCTTTGCGCTTGGCTTGGGCGGCGGAGTCGGGCTAGAATGCGGCCCTTGCAGTCGTAGTACCCCTTGTGGGGCCATAGCTCAGCTGGGAGAGCGCGTCGTTCGCAATGACGAGGTCGGGAGTTCGATCCTCCCTGGCTCCACCACTATTCAAAACAAAACAGCGTGCCGAGAGGCGCGCTGTTTTGTTTTGGGCGTTTGTTGGGCCTTCGTGCCCGACATGCGCGGCCTTGTGCAGTGATTGGAGAGTAAGAAATGTCGCCCAATAAGTGCGCAATTTCTAATGCAGGCCGCAATGAGTTGGCTCCATGAAGCTTTATAAGGTGAACATTTCTTGAATGTTCGCCCGCGCGACATGCGAAAAATCTAATAAGGCTAATGCGCGAGCCCCCGCGCCAAAATTCTCGCCATAGCCCTTGCGCCTTTGTTATCAACGCCGCAGAAGCCTTTATAAGCCGCCTCCGATGAGCGCCTTCAGCTTGGTGATGCACGGCGCTGTGCAATGTATCGGTTCGTTAGATGTGTCGTATGTCTAGATCGACATGCGATTTGGATCATTCGCCCGTCTCTTCAACTTGGACGGAACGCAATGAACAAGATTTATCGACTCGTTTGGAACAAGTCCCTACATGCGCTGGTGGCGGCACCGGAGTTCGCCAAATCCACGGGTAAGGGGAATGGTGCGTGTGGTAGGTCGGAATTGGCGATCTTGCCGTTGTTGCCTCTGGCAGCGGCTATGTGCCTTGGCATGGGATCGGGCGAGGCTTCGGCGAATACTCTCACTAGCGGCGGCGACTGCAAGAGCGCTGGCGGACCTGCTAGCCCCGGGCGAACGGAGGGATCGAATACAACTGGGCATCCCAAAGACGGTAGTGGAACGTTTTCACTGGTAGCCGGCTGTGACGCTGATGGCGCCGGATTTCATGGCGTCACCGTTTACGGTACACGAGCTCGGGCTGGTGGAAGCGGCGCGGTCGCAACTGGCTACGACGCCCAAGCCGGAAAATGGGCGGTGGCTACGGGTGTTGAGAGCCGCGGATCCGGCAACGGTGCGGTGGCGGTGGGCTTTAGTAGTAACGCCACGGGCCAAAGCTCAGTCGCGATCGGCGGCGCGGCGGGAAATGGTACGACTCCGCTGTCGGCAGCAGATTCGGTTTGGTCTTCAGGCGCCGGCGCGATCGCAATTGGCGCGAACGCGCAGCGCGGCGCGTGGGCCCTTAGCAATGATGCTATCGCGCTGGGAGGTAACGCCACGGCGGAGGCCAGCGCCGCAGTGGCACTTGGTGTCGGTGCCTCAGCCGGTCAGGCCGGTGCCGTCGCATTGGGTGCGAATTCGCGAACCGCTCAAGCTGTCGCTACGCCCACCGCAATTCTGGCTGGCAAAACCCGACAGTTTGCGGGTGTCGCGCCTGCCAGCACGATCAGCGTGGGCAACGTTGGAACGGAGCGTACCGTCACCAACGTCGCCGCCGGCCGCGTGAGCGCGACCAGCACCGATGCAGTCAATGGCAGCCAGCTGTTCGCGACCAACCAGGCGGTGGACGAGATCAATACGACGATCAACAACCTGGACACTGAGGGCCTGGGCCTGGTCAAGCAGGACCAGACCACGCGCAACATCACGGTGGCCAAGACGACCGATGGCAAGCGGGTCGAATTCGCTGGCACCGCGGGCGAGCGTGTGCTGGGCGGGGTGGCCAAGGGCGCGGTCAACGAGACCTCGACCGAAGGCGTCAACGGCTCGCAGCTGTACGGCACCAACAAGTCGGTGGCTGATTCTCTGGGCGGCGGCGCGAAGGTGAACCCGGATGGCACGATCACCGGCCCGACGTACAACATCAACAACAAGCCGATCAAAAATGTCGGCGATGCATTGACCGAGATCGACGGCCGGGTGACCAATGTCGATGGTCGGGTGACCAAGCTGGGCGACCAGATCAACAACGGTGAGATCGGCTTGGTGCGGCAGGACGCCACCAGCCGTGACATCACCGTGGCCAAGGAAAAGGACGGCACCCGCGTGGACTTCACCGGCACGGCCGGCGCGCGCAAGCTTGTCGGCGTCGCCAAGGGCGCGGTCAATGAGACTTCGACCGAGGGCGTCAACGGCTCGCAGCTGTACGGCACCAACAAGTCGGTGGCCGATTCTCTGGGCGGCGGCGCGAAGGTCAACCCGGATGGCACCATCACTGGCCCGACCTACAACATCAACAACAAGCCGATCAAGAATGTCGGCGACGCGCTGACCGAGATCGACGGTCGCGTGACCAATGTCGATGGTCGCGTCACCAATCTCGGCGATCAGATCAACAACGGCCAGATCGGCCTTGTGCAGCAGGACGGCGTGTCGCGTGACATCACCGTGGCCAAGGGCAAGGACGGCACCCGCGTGGACTTCACCGGCACGGCTGGCGCGCGCAAGCTTGTCGGCGTGGCCAAGGGCGCGGTCAACGAGACTTCGACCGAAGGCGTCAACGGCTCGCAGTTGTACGGCACCAACAAGTCGGTGGCCGATTCGCTGGGCGGCGGCGCGAAGGTGAATCCGGATGGCACGATCACTGGCCCGACGTACAACATCAACAACAAGTCGATCAAGAATGTCGGCGATGCACTGACCGAGATCGACGGCCGGGTGACCAATGTCGATGGTCGCGTCACCAAGCTGGGCGACCAGATCAACAACGGCGAGATCGGCCTGGTGCGGCAGGACGCCACCAGCCGCGACATCACCGTGGCCAAGGGCACGGACGGCACCCGCGTGGATTTCACCGGCACGGCCGGCGCGCGCAAGCTTGCCGGCGTAGCCAAGGGCGCGGTCAACGAAACCTCGAACGAAGGCGTCAATGGCTCGCAGCTGTACGGCACCAATAAGTCGGTGGCTGATTCGCTTGGCGGCGGCGCGAAGGTAAACCCGGACGGCACGATCACCGGGCCGACCTACAACATCAACAACAAGTCGATCAACAATGTCGGAGATGCGTTGACCGAGGTCGACGGCCGTGTGACCAATGTCGATCGTCGTGTCACCAACCTGGGCGACCAGATCAACGGCGGCAAGGGCATCAAGTATTTCCGCGCCAATTCCACCTTGCCGGATGCGACGGCCAGCGGTATTGACAGCATCGCCATCGGCCCGCAGGCGGTTGCTACCGCGCAGGGCAGCCTTGCGATGGGCCAGGGCGCGAACGCGGCGCAAGCCGGTTCAGTCGCGCTGGGCGCCGGGTCGCGCACCGCAGCGGCGATCGCCACGCCTTCGGCTACCGTCGGCGGCAAGAACCACGCTTTTGCCGGTGCTGCGCCCAGCAGTACCGTCAGCGTGGGTGACGTCGGCGCCGAGCGCACGGTGACCAACGTCGCCGCCGGCCGCCTGAGTGCGAGCAGCACCGACGCGGTCAATGGCAGCCAGCTGTTCGCGACCAACCAGGTCGTGGACGAGATCAGCAACACGATCAACAACATCGATACTGGCGGCCTGGGCCTGGTGAAGCAAGACCAGACCACGCGCAACATCACGGTGGCCAAGGCGACCGACGGCAAGCGGGTCGAATTCGCGGGCACCGCCGGCGAGCGCGTGCTGGGCGGCGTGGCCAAGGGCGCAATCAACGAAACCTCAACCGAAGCCGTCAACGGCTCGCAGCTGTACGGCACCAACAAGACCGTGGCCGACGGCCTGGGCGGCGGCGCCAAGGTGAACCCGGATGGCACGATCACTGGGCCGACCTACAACATCAACAACAAGCCGATCACCAACGTGGGCGACGCGCTGACCGAGGTTGATGGCCGTGTGACCAACGTAGATGGCCGCGTCACCAAGCTGGGCGACCAGATCAACAACGGTGAGATCGGCCTGGTGCGCCAGGACGCCACCAGCCGTGACATCACCGTGGCCAAGGACAGGGACGGCACTCGCGTGGACTTCACCGGCACGGCCGGCGCGCGCAAGCTCGTTGGCGTGGCCAAGGGCGCGGTCAACGAGACCTCCACCGAAGGCGTCAACGGCTCGCAGCTGTACGGCACCAACAAGTCAGTGGCTGATTCGCTGGGTGGCGGCTCGAAGGTCAACCCGGATGGCACCATCACCGGACCGACCTACATCATCAACAAGAAGCCGATCACCAACGTCGGTGATGCGTTGACCGAGATCGATGGTCGCGTCACCAACCTGGGCGACCAGATCAATGGCGGCGGGCTGGGTCTGGTCAAGCAGAACACGACCACGCGCGATATTGAGGTGGCTCGCGGGACCGATGGCAAGCGGGTCGAGTTCGCGGGCACCGCCGGTGAGCGCGTGCTGGGCGGCGTGGCCAAGGGCGCGGTCAACGAGACTTCGACCGAAGGCGTCAACGGCTCGCAGTTGTACGGCACCAACAAGTCGGTGGCCGATTCGCTGGGCGGCGGCGCGAAGGTCAACCCGGATGGCACGATCACCGGCCCGACCTACAACATCAACAACAAGCCGATCAAGAATGTTGGCGATGCGCTGACCGAAATCGACGGCCGGGTGACCAACGTTGATGACCGCGTCACCAACCTGGGCGATCAGATCAACAACGGCGAGATCGGTCTGGTGCGCCAGGATGCCACCAGTCGTGACATCACCGTGGCCAAGGGCACGGACGGCACCCGCGTGGACTTCACCGGCACGGCCGGCGCGCGCAAGCTTGCTGGCGTGGCCAAGGGTGAAGTCAGCGCTACCTCCACCGAGGCGGTCAACGGCGCGCAGCTCAACGAGGTCGATGGCCGGGTGACCAACCTGGGCGACCAGATCAACGGCGGCAAGGGCATCAAGTACTTCCGTGCCAATTCGTCCCTGGCCGATGCCGTTGCCAGCGGGATGAACGCCGTGGCCATCGGCCCGGAAGCGATGGCGAGCGCGGCCGGCGCCGTGGCGCTGGGGCAGGGCGCCATCGCCGATCGCGAGAACACCGTGTCGGTCGGCTCGGCATTGCGGCAGCGGCAGATCGTCAATGTCGCCCGTGGCACCCAGCAGACCGACGTGGTCAACGTGTCGCAGCTCACTGGTGCGTTGGATGCCCTGGGCGGCGGCGCCAAGGTCAATCCGGACGGTTCGATCAAGGGGCCGACGTATATCGTCAACAACAAGCCGGTCACCAACGTAGGTGATGCGATCACCAATCTCGGCGACATGATCAACAACAGCAGCACTGGCCCGGGCCTGGTGCAGCAGGACACGGCCAGCCGCGACATTACCGTCGCCAAGGCCACCGACGGCAAGCGGGTGGATTTCCGCGGCAACGAAGGTGATCGTGTGCTGGCTGGCGTGGCCAAGGGTGCAGTCAACGAGGCCTCGACCGAAGGCGTCAACGGCTCGCAGCTGCACAACACCAACAAGACCCTCGTCGATGGCCTGGGCGGCGGCGCCAAGGTCAACCCGGATGGTTCGATCACCGGTCCGACCTACATCGTCAACAACAAACCGGTCACCAATGTCGGCGATGCGATCACCGATATCGACGGGCGTATCAGCAACATCAGCAACGGCGGCGGCGTGAAGTATTTCCACGCCAACTCCACGGCCGAGGATTCGGTGGCCGCGGGCCAGGACGCCGTGGCGGCCGGGCCGCGCGCCAAGGCGACGGGGCAGGACAGCGTGGCCCTGGGCAACGGTGCGCAGTCGCAGGGTGCCAACAGCGTCGCCCTGGGCGCGGGCTCGGTGGCCGAGCGCGACAACACCGTGTCGGTGGGTGCACAAGGCAAGGAACGCACGATCACCCATGTCGCCGCGGGCAAGGAAGACACCGATGCGGTCAACGTGTCGCAGCTGCGTGATTCGAAGGCTGGCACCCTGCAGTACGACCGCTCCCCGACGCCGGGCTCGGGCCCGGACTTCGGCAGCCTGACCCTGGGCGACCCTAACGGCGGCGGCGGTGGCACGGTCGTGCGCAACGTGCGCGAAGGCACCGGCCCGACCGATGCGGTCAACGTGCGCCAGTTGCAGTCGGGCATGCAGAGCACGCTGCGTGATGCCAACAACTACACCGATCGCCGCATCAGCCAGATCCAGAACGACACCTGGGTGGCGCAACGCGAAGCACGTGCCGGCACCGCCGCGGCGATGGCGATGGCCGGCATGCCGCAGGCCTACCTGCCGGGCAAGAGCATGCTCGCCGCCGCGGTGGGTGGTTACCAGGGCGAGGGCGCGCTGGCGGTGGGCCTGTCGGCGATCACCGACAACGGCCGCTACATCTACAAGGCCCAGCTCAGCGGCAACACGCGTGGCGACATGGGCTTCTCGGTCGGCGCCGGTATCCAGTGGTAAGGCACGCAAGCCTGGAGGGCAGGTCATGCCTGCCCTCCGCTTCGCGATCCAATTCAGGAAATCTCATGAACATCAAGAACACGTTTCTCGCCCTGGGCCTGCTGGTTCCCGTGCTCGCCGGCGTTGGTTGCACCCGGCATGTCAGCCGCGGCATCACCTCTGATGGCGATGCCAGTGAACTCGTCTTTCCGGACGAGTCGAACATGGTGGTCGAAGGCGGTACTTCACCGTCGCTGGAGAACCTGCGGCCGTTGGCAGCGGGCATGACCAAGGACGACATGCGCGCCCTGATCGGCTCACCGCAATTCCGCGAGGGCTACGGTGCGCGCGAGTGGGACTATCTCTTCCAGCTCACCGACCTGGCCGGCAATGCCAAGCGCTGCCGTTTCAAGGCGATCTTCGACACCCAGAAGGTGGCGCGAAATCTGTACTGGGCGCCGGCCGAATGCGCGGCGCTGGTGCAAGGCGCGGCGATGACGGCGCCGATGGCCCCGACGGCACAGGAGGCGGCGCGCGACATGCCGCCGATGTCGTCGGGCCCACGCGCTTCACTCAACCAGTTTGCGCTGTCTGCTGATGCACTGTTTGGCTTCGGCAAGTGGCGCGAGGGCGACCTCAGTGTCGCCGGGCGCCAGCGCTTGCGGGAGATCGCCGCTGTCCTTCTGCAGCAGGCCGACGGCATCCAGCAGGTGCAGGTGGTGGGGTATGCCGATCGCATCGGCGACGCCGGCGCGAACCAGCGGCTCTCGCAGCGTCGCGCCGAGACCGTGCGCGGCATCCTGGTATCGGCGGGCTTGCCGGCTGCCGGCGTGATCGCCCGCGGTCTGGGCGAGGGGTCGCCCTTCACGCAATGTAGTGAAAGCCTTGCCGGTGCCGCTCTCGTTGCCTGCCTGGCACCGGATCGGCGCGTGGAGATCATTGCGCGCCCGGCGTCCTGATACAGACCAGCGGCTGGCCCACGTGGCGGGGAACCGTTGCGTGGGTCAGGCCAGCAGCTTGGACTTCTTCGGCAGCTGATTGCGCAGGAAGGCCATCTGGTCGGCGAGGATGTTGCGGTTGGAGAGGATGAGGTGTTCGATCCAGCTTGGCCGATAGGGCACGGCCAACAATGGCATGCCGGCCTGCTGCGGGGTGCGGTTGCTCTTGCGCGAATTGCAGTGGAAGCAGGCGGTGACCACGTTCTCCCAGGTATCCCTGCCGCCCTTGGAAATGGGCATGACGTGGTCGCGGGTCAGGTGCGGGCGGCTGAACTGCTGGCCGCAGTACAGGCACAACTGCGCATCGCGGGCGAACAGGGCGGTATTGGTGAGGGTGGGGGTGGGATCGAGCGCGCGCGAGCGGGCATGGCCGCGCGTGGCGATGATGGGGTGGAGTTCGAGGGAGCTACGCTCGCCGGTGACGCGGCACAGGCCGCCGTGGATCTGCAGGCAGGGCTCGCCCAGGGTCCAGGAGACGGCATCGCGGGCGTAAAGGCAGGCGGCGTCTTGCCAATTGATCCAATCGAGCACGCGGCCGTGGGCGTCGAGGGAGAGCAGGCGCGGGACGGTGCGGGGGAATAATCGGACAGATGCCGCGGCAACCGGGGCCGGGTCGACTCCGGTGTCGATCAGATCACGTGTGTAAGTGTCTGTCTCCATCGGGAAGACAGCTTATACCCGATTGTTGACAGTTTGTGTAATGGGGTTGTCTGACTATCCCCCGCGCCTGTCGGCGCGCCCCCCTTGTGTCACAAGGGGGGCTGTTTCTCCATCTGGCTCGTTGCGCGTCTGACGATTTGCACTGAGCGGTAGCTTCCGTCGGCTTACGTCACGGGCCCCGACCCCTCGGGGGCAGGCGTTTCGGTTCCGGCGTACATCCATGTACTCAGTCACCGACCGTGGGCCATCCATGGCCCACTAACGCCTGCCCCCGAGGGGTCGGCGCAAGGCGCGTCATTTCCCCACTTCGACGAAGCGGCATTTGATCTTCGGTCCGATCACGGAGATCTGTGGGGCGTCCGGGGGCGAGACCCCTTATCGGGGGCATGTGGCGACATGGATGTCGCCACATGAGCTCGAGTCCATGGATGGACGCGTTCGGCGTCCCCCGATAAGGGGTATCGCCCCCGGACGCCAAGCGCAGAACCAAGAGAGCCGCTTCTAGAAGAAGACGGCAAAGAACCAGATGGAGAAACAGCCCCCCTTGTGAGCAAGGGGGGCGCGCCGACAGGCGCGGGGGTTAGAGAAACCCCTTTTATCCAAACAAAGCCTCATCCAGCGCCATCAGCGACTTGGCGCCGCTGCGAATCTGCGCCGCGTGCGCCAACGTGCGCGGAAGAATGCGCGCGTAGTAGAAGCGCGCCGTCTCCAGCTTGGCTGTCGCCAGCTTGGCGTCCTTGCCTCGCGATGCGGCAACACTGCGCGCCCACCAGTAAGCCAGCACCACGTACCCCGAATAGAACAGGTAGTCGTAACTGGCCGCGCCAATCTCCTCCGGGTCGCGCGCCGCGCGCTCCAGCACTTCGCGGGTCAGCATCGCCCACTCACTCGCCTTGTCACGCAACGGCTTGATGAACTCCGCCAGCTCGGCATCGCCCTCGTGCTCGCGGGCAAAGGCCTCCACGTCGGCCAGGAACAGCTTCAATCCGGCCGCCTGGCTGGCCGCCGTCTTGCGACCCATCAGGTCCAGCGCCTGGATGCCGGTCGTGCCTTCATACAAGGTGGTGATGCGGGCGTCGCGCGCGAGCTGCTCCATGCCATGCTCATGGATATAGCCATGGCCACCGAAACATTGCAGCGCGTGGTACGTGTTCTCGATTCCCCATTCGGTCTGGCAGGCCTTCGAGATCGGGGTGAGGAAACTCACCAGCGTGTCGGCGCGTTCGCGCTCGGCCGCATCGTCGCTGTGATGCGCGATATCGATCAGCGTGCCCGCGTGCAACGCCAGCAGGCGGCTGCCTTCGGTAAGGGATTTGACCGTCAACAGCATCCGCCGCACGTCCGGTTGCACGATGATCGGGTCGGCCGCCTTCTCCGGAAACTTCGCCCCGGACAAGGAACGCGACTGCAAGCGCTCGCGCGAGTAGCGCAGTGCGTTCTGGTAGGCGCGCTCGGACAAGCCGATGCCCTGCAAGCCCACGCCCAGGCGTGCGGTGTTCATCATGGTAAACATCGCCTGCAGGCCCTTGTGCGGCTGGCCGACGAGATAGCCCTGCGCGCCGTCGAAATTCATCACGCAGGTGACGGAAGCCTTGATCCCCATTTTGTGCTCGATCGAGCCGCAGGCCAGTGCGTTGCGCTCGCCCACGGTGCCGTCGCGCGCAACCTTGAACTTCGGCGCGACGAACAGCGAGATGCCCTTGGCGCCGGGCGGCGCGTCCGGCAGTTTGGCCAGCACCAGGTGCACGATGTTGTCGGTCAGGTCGTGCTCGCCAGCGGTGATGAAGATCTTGGTGCCGGTGATCGAGTAAGTACCGTCGGCGTTGGGCTCGGCGCGGGTCTTGAGCAGACCCAGGTCGGTGCCGCAGTGCGGTTCGGTCAGGCACATGGTGCCGGTCCAGCGGCCCTCGACCAGCGGCTTGAGGAACACTTCCTGCTGCCAGGCTTCGCCGTGCTGCTTCAGCGCCTCCATCGCGCCATGCGAGAGCAGGGGGAAGTTACCCCAGGCCAGGTTGGCCGCGTTGATCATTTCGTTCAACGGCACGCCGAGGGTGTGCGGCAAGCCTTGGCCGCCAAGATCCGTCGCAGCGGTGAGGCCGCTCCAGCCGCCTTCGACAAACTGCTCATAGGCGTGCTTGAAACCCGGTGGCGTGGTGACCGATGCGTTGGATTTATCGAACACCGAGCCGATCTCGTCGCCGATGCTGTTCAACGGCGCCAGCACCGTGCCAGTGAAGCGCGCCGCTTCGTCGAGCACCGCGTCGATGATGTCGCCCGTGGCTTCTGCCAGCCCCAGGCGCTGGAACAGCGCTTCGGCGCCGAGCACGTCATGCAGGGCGAAACGGATGTCGGCCAAGGGGGCGGTGTAGCTGCTCATGCGGTGAACCTGTGGTGGATCGGGGGAATGGGGGAAGTTGCGATCAGCGCAGCACGCCGTTGAGGCCGGGCGCCGGATTCAACGTGCTGCGGCCGCTGACCTCGAATACGCGCGATTTCTTGTCCTGCGGCGTGGCGGTGACGGTGCCCTTGAGTTCGTAGGGCAGGGTGCGGCCGCCGGCCAGGACATCGGCGACAGTGAGCTTGGCCGGCAGGCTCGGCTGCATCGTGACCGTGATTACGTCGGCAGATTCGGGGCCGATGGAGTAGTTGACCGCCTGCTGCAGGTGGCCGGCAGATTCGCTGCCGACATTGACGTCGAGCGATACCTGTTCGAACTGCATCGGAATGCTGCTGTAATTCTGCAACCGCAGCTCCAGCGACCAGCTGCCGTCTGCGCGCACCGTCAATTGCTGGATGCTCACCGCCGGCTCGGACACGCGGCGCGGGTTGCTGCTGCACGAGGCCAACAGCAGCATTGCTGCCACCAACACCAGCCCGCACCCCTGCCGGATGCGTGCGCGGAATCGTCCCTGCATGGCCTACCTCGGCTGTCGAAATCTGGCCAAAGCATACTACGCCGTATGGCTACGCCGTTGCCGCGACGCACCAGTGCGCAGGATCAGTCCAGGGGTGCGGCGAGGATCAGGGGTTCGAGGTCGTAGCCCATGGCGGCGGCTCGCGCCTTGAGTTGTTCGAATTGCATCCGCGGCATGCTGGGGCTGCGCGAGAGGATCCACAGGTAGCGGCGGTCCGGCTCGCCGACGACCGCCCACTGGTAATCCGGGTCCAGCGCGATGACCCAATAGTCGGCCCACACCAGCGGCATCCAGGAGAGCCAATCCGGGGCGAAGCGCACCTCCAGGCGTCCGGGATGGCCAGTGACGGTGCGGGCAACGCCTTCGGCCTCGGCGAATCCACCGTCGGCCACGCGGCAGCGATTGCGCACGCCGACCTTGCCGTCGTCGCGCAGGGTGTAGTGTGCGGTGATCTCGCCGCGACACTTTTTCTGGAACGAGACCGGCAGATGCGCAATCTCATGCCAGGTGCCGGCGTAGCGGGACAGGTCGAGCCGTGGCACGGAGGTGACCGGGGTTTCCTTGGGAGCCGCCTCGGCCGGCGGGGTGGTCGCGCCCCAGGCGATCATCAGGGCGGCGGCCAGAAGCAGGGAAAGTCGGGGCATCGTTCGCATCCGTGTGGCGTGACGCAAGAGGCTAGGCAGCCGCGCAGTCAGGTCGTGTGAAGCCCCGGCCGCCTCGGCGGGATTCGGCATGAAGCAGTGATTGCCATGGCCAGGTCACAAAGGCTTGCCGAAAACGATAGCGGTCGTTATGATGCGCGTCCTCGCAACGCAGCAACTGCTTGCGACGGTTGGCCGAGTAGCTCAGTTGGTAGAGCAGGGGATTGAAAATCCCCGTGTCGGCGGTTCGATTCCGTCCTCGGCCACCATTGATTCAATCTTTCAGAAAGCCTGCACTCCGGTGTGGGCTTTTTTGTGTTCTGCACCTGTTGCCTGCCGCTCCGATGTGCGCACAACCGCCGGGCTTTGCGCCTGTTGCCGGAGCGCGGGGAAATATCTGACAGCTGGCGACTGGATCGCTTTCCCAAAGTTGGCCGCTTCCCTGATTGAGCCGATCGCCAATGCCCAGCAAGCTGACCTCCCATATCCGCGACGAGGTTATTGCCATGCGGGCCAACGTTGGCGTGAGCGAACAGACCTGCATCGTGTTCGCCGAGACGGTGCAGTCCAGTGATCCGATCGAATTCGGATGCTGGAGAGCATGTCGATGCTGAGGCAATTCGACTTGACTTCATCATTTAACGTAACTACATTAAATCCGGCAATGATCACCTTCGACCCCAGGAAGCGGGCCGAGACGCTGCTCGGGCGTGGTCTGGATTTTGCAGATGCCGCCCGTGTGTTCGCGGGGCCTACGGTGACGGTGGAAGATGATCGAAGGGACTACGGCGAGAAACGCTGGATCACGCTGGGCCTGCTCGCCAATCGGGCGGTCGTCATGGTCTGGACGCCTCGCCAGAGCGCCCGCCGCATTATTTCGATGAGGCATGCACATGAAGACGAAGTTGAAGAATTCGGAAGCCGCGTGGGTCGATGGTGAGGACGCGCCACGCCTGACCAAGCGTGCGTTGGCGACGGGCACCTGGCGCATCGGCAATGAGATTGCGCCGCGCGAGGAAGTCGCTGCGGTCGTGCGTTCGCGGGGGCGGCCCGCTGGCAGCGGTACCAAGGCGTCCATCACCATCCGGCTGGATGTGGACGTGATCAGCGCGTTCAAGGCCGATGGTCCGGGCTGGCAGTCGCGCGTCAACGAAACCTTGCGCCAAAGCCTGAAGCTCGGTGGGCCAGCATCTGCAACGAGCGACTTGGGCGCGCCGCGGCGCATGGCCGCCAGGCAGAAAGCTGCCGCCTGCAGCGCCAGTGAAATCGTGCGCAAAGACATGAAGCGCTCTTAGGCGGGAGGGGGCGCCTGGTCGTTCGATGCGCTCCCCACCCGTTCACCGGTTCCCAGGCAGCGGCGCCACATCAAACAGCGGCACATCCGGCACCGACACCTGCTGCTTCTGCATCCCGTTGATCACCAGTTGGTAGTTGCCAGGCCCGACCGACAGGTAATACATGCCATCCGCGCCGGTCGTCACCGCCGGCGTGCAAGCGCCGGGCGCGGAACATAGCGCGACAGACGCGTTGACCATCGGGAATACCCCGGACGGGCCGTAGAAGTCCACGCGCCCACGCACCTGCGCGCCGAGCGCCGTGCCGGCGACCATCCACAGTCCCAAGCCAACGGCCAGACCTGCGAAGGACCTTTTCATGGCGAAGGCCCCGCGACAGGCGGCGCTGCGATGGCGGTCATCGTCGCGCCCGGCGATAACGGCTGCACCGCCGTCGGCGACGTTGTTGGCGCACTCGCGGGCGAAGCCGCTGACGCCGTGTAGGGCGCCAACAAGGTAATCGTCGCGGGCTCCACGGTGATGCGGTTACCGTCCTGCACCTTGGCAATACTGGTGTCGTTGAGGTCGATCACGGTCGGCGGCGTGCCGGAGATCTCCAGGTTGAGTGCCGGGAAAGCACCATCCTGCCGCGTCACCCACAGCGACAGCTTGTTAGCGCGCAGCACCGAGTACGGCGTCACCGAGGCCTTGATTTGCGTGTACTCATAGCTGCCGGGCGAAATTTTCTTGCCGGTGTGGTCCGTCATCAGCACCGGTATCTGCACCAGCCAGGCGTCCTGTTTCTCCTTGTCGCGCTCGGAGCGGTCCAGCGCTTCCATGTGCAGGAACAGGAAGGTCGCAAACCCCAGCAGGGTCAAGTAGGTCGCGGTCGAACCTGCGGCTTCAAAGCTCATCTTGAAGCCCAAGACATTGAACACGCCGCTGGCCAGGCCGGGCGCGCGATCCTTGAGTCGCTCCTGCCGCGTCTTGAGCAAGTAGAAGATGGCCGATGCCGGCAAGAGCGGCAGCAGCAACATCAGGCCGACGACGGCCACCATCAGAAACTGGGACATGGCACTTCTCCCTGGCGATCCCGTGCTCCTTGCGGCGCGCAGGCCCCGCCTCCACGGGGCCGTTCTGCCGCTCACACAGTCCCCAACGCGGCATGGCCGTCCGACCGGCCATCGCCCGTTGCGCCAATGCAAGAAGCCCGGCCAGTGGCCGGGCTTCACGATGAGCTGCGTTTACACCGCCGGTCGCCGGGCGCAGGCAGCGTCCCGGCGAGGCGGCTACCTCGGGCGCTTATCCCGCCCGCGCCACCTGCTTTCGCTTGAAGTAGTAGCCGATCCCCAGGATCAGGAACCACACCGGGCTGGCCAGCAGTGCCTGCAAGGTATCCGGCTGCAAGGTCAGCAGCACGATGACGAAGGCGAAGAACGCCAGCACCACGTAGCACATGGCCACGCCGCCGGGCAGCTTGAACCTGGACGCGGCATGGCGCTCCGGCCGCTTGCGGCGATAGGCGATGTACGCACACAGGATCAGCGACCACACGAACATGAAAAGCACGGCCGACAGCGTGGTCACCAGGGTAAAAGCGGTGACCAGGTTCGGGATCACGTACACCAGCATCGCGCCGAGCAGCAGGCAGATGCACGAGAACAGCAGGCCGCGCGCCGGCACCGCCGCCCGCGACAACTTGGAGAAACCCTTTGGCGCGTGGTTCTCCTCGGCCAGGCCATAGAGCATGCGGCTGGTGGAAAAGATGCCGCTGTTGGCCGATGAAGTCGCCGAAGTCAGCACGACGAAGTTGATCAGGCTGGCTGCGGCCGGCACGCCGGCCAGCACGAACAGCTGCACGAACGGGCTCTTGTCCGGCACCACTTCGCGCCACGGCGTCACGCACATGATCGCGGCCAGGGCCAGCACGTAGAAGATGATAATGCGCACCGGGATGGAGTTGATCGCCTTGGGCAGGTTGCGCTCCGGGTTGGCGGTCTCGGCCGCGGTCGTGCCGACCAGCTCGATGCCAACGAAGGCGAACACCGCGATCTGGAACCCGGCGAAGAAGCCGCCCACGCCCATCGGGAACCAGCCGCCGTCATTCCACAGGTTCGCCACCGAGGCCACGCTGCCGTTGGGCGACTGGAAACCCCAGGCGACCAGGCCAACGCCGGTCACGATCAGCGCCACGATGGCGATGATCTTGATCAGCGCAAACCAGAATTCCATCTCGCCAAACAGCTTCACCGTGGCCAGGTTCAATGTGAGCAGCAGCAGCACGCACAGCACGGCCGGAATCCACGGGGCCAGTCCGGGGAACCAGAACTGTGCATAGGCGGCAATGGCGATCACGTCGGCAATGGCGGTGATGATCCAGCAGAACCAGTATGTCCAGCCGCAGAAAAAGCCGGCCCATGGGCCGAGCAGATCGGTGGAGAAGTCGATGAAGGACTTGTACTCCAGGTTGGACAGCAGCAGCTCGCCCATCGCGCGCATCACGAAGAACAGCATCGCGCCGATGATCAGGTACACGAACAGGATCGACGGCCCGGCCAGGCTGATGGTCTTGCCCGAGCCCATGAACAAGCCGGTGCCGATGGCGCCGCCTATCGCGATCAGCTGGAGGTGGCGATTGGCAAGGCTACGCTGGAGATGGTCGGGCATGGCGGCTGCGATGAGGGCGACGCGGCAACTTACGGCATAGCCAGGGGCACTGACCAGCCCCGGCGTCCGATCCGCTGTCCGCGTGTCCGCTGCACGGACACGACCTCCAGCCTATTCCGTCACCCAGTGCGCCCCGGTAGCGTGGCGTCAATCCACCAGGCGAAGAGGCGCGAAATGGGCAAGCATTGGATGGGAAGCGTGATGGGCCTGCTGGCGCTGCTGAGCGCGCCTTTGCATGCGGCCGAGACGTGCCCCGACACCGCCGCTGGCTATGCCAAGGCCCGGGCCATCATCGCCGACCTGGGCAAGATCAGCGCGCCGAACGGGGTGCAGGAGGCCTGGGCCGAACGGGCTGGCGGCATCGAGCAATGGGTGACGGCCCGCGGGATGGATCGCGACAACCCGGTGATTCTCTTCGTCCATGGTGGCCCGGCTTCGCCCCTGACGCCGACGCTGTGGCAGTTCCAGCGGCCGCTGGAGGAGTACTTCACGATGGTCACCTACGACCAGCGGGCCGCAGGCAAGACGTTCAACCTCAATCCGCCCGAGGCCGTGGCCGATACCCTGCAGGTGGAGCGCTACGTCGATGACGCCATCGCCGTCGCCGAGGCCGTGCGCAGGCGTTATCACAAGCCCAAGGTGATCCTGATGGGCCACAGCTGGGGCACGATCGTGTCGATGCGCGCGGCACTCAAGCGCCCGGATTTGTTCTATGCCTATGTCGGCGTGGGCCAGGTCATCAATGTCCGCGAGAACGAGCGCGTCAGCTACGACTACGCGGTCGAACAGGCCAAGGCCCAGCACAACGCCGAAGCGCAGCAGGAACTGGCGAGCATCGCGCCGTATCCGGGCGATGCGCCGATCACCCGCGAGCGCATCGTCACCGCGCGCAAGTGGGCGCAGTTCTATGGCGGCATGACGGCGTACCGGGCCACGTCGGATTACTTCTTCAATGCGCCGCTGTTGTCGCCCGACTACGCCGATGCTGATCGGTGTGCGATCGATGCCGGCAATGTCTTCACCCTGGGGCGCGTGCTGCCGGAGTTCCTCACCGTGGACTTCACCGGCGTGCGCCGATTCCCCATCCCGGTGCTGATGTTCATGGGTCGCCATGACTACACCACGCCGTCGGAGCCGACCGCACGATGGCTGGCCAAGGTGCAGGCGCCGATGAAGCAGGGCGTGTGGTTCGAGCATGCCTCGCACATGATTCCCTGGGAGGAGCCGGGCAAGTTGCTGGTGAGCCTGCTGACCTATGTGCGGCCGCTGGCCGAGCCGCAGCAGGCGCCGGCCGGGCACTGACCCGCCGCTGGCGCGGCTTCGCCTTTCCGGCGCTGAACGGGCTTGCCAGCTCGCTGCGTCGGCGCGAGGCCAAAGGTGCAAGATGGCGCCAGCCCCGTTCGAGGTTCCGGCAATGAAGCGAGTCCTTACCCTGGCCGTGATGTTCGCCGCGCTGGCCGGCTGCGCCAGCAACCGCATCAGCGACGACGAGCGCCTGTCGCTGTATCGGGCGCATGCCGGGGCGCCGCAGCGCGACTTCCAGTACTTCGGCAACCTCAACGGCTGGACCAACCTCGGCAACAGTGCGCTGGCGGTATGGACCAAGCCGGGCACCGCCTATCTGCTGGAGTTGACCGGGCCGTGCAACGACCTGGATTACGCCCCGGCAATCTCGATCACCAACATGATGGGCCGGGTGTCGGCGCGCTTCGATGATGTGATCGTGGTGGGCGGGCCGCGCTCGATCCGGATGCCGTGCCGGATCGAGGCGATCCGGCCGCTGGACGTCAAGGCGCTGCGCGTGTCCGAACAGCAGCTGCGCGAGGCGAAGACCGAAGAGCGGGCGCAGCCGCAGCCGCAGCCGAAGGACTCGCCTTAATCGCCTTGTGGCACGAACCCGGCCGGCTTTTCCGCATCGTGCGAGAACAGGAATTTCTGCAGCTCGCCTTCCAGGAAGGCGCGGTGCGCCGGGTCACGCGGCGATAGCCGGTTCTCGTTGATCAGCATGGTCTGGTGTGCCAGCCAGGCAGTCCAGGCTTCCTGGCTGATCTCGGCGAACAGGCGCTGGCCGATCGGACCGGGGTAGGGCACGAAGGCAAGGCCGGGTGCTTCGCGTTGCAGGTACTGGCAGAAGACGGTGCGGGACATGGCGATCAATGGCTCAGCAGTTTGCGGATCGGTGCGGGCAGGCCCAGCGCGGCGAGTTCGCCGGGGGCAACCCAGCGCAGGCTCTCATTGTCGCGCAGTGCCTGGCCGGCGGCGACCGGCGCGATCGCCAGCGGCTGCAGGTGCAGGCGGAAATGGGTGAACACGTGGATCAGGTCGGGCAGCGCATCGGCAGCGTCGAAGTCGCCATCAACGTGTTGTTCGAACCACGTGCGGGCGGCCGTCAGATCGTCGGCTTGCGGCAGCGACCATAGCGAGGCCCAGATCCCGACCGGCGGGCGCTTGTGCATCAGTAGCTCGCCGCGTGAGTTGCGAAGGACCAGGAAGATCGCCGCGCGTTCCGGCACCTGTTTGCTCGGCTTGGGCGTGGGCAGGGTGTCGGTGCGGCCTTCGCGCCGGGCCACGCAGTCGTCCTGCACCGGGCACACGACGCAGGCCGGCCGCGTGCGCGTGCACAGCGTGGCGCCGAAATCCATCTGCGCCTGGGTGTAATCGGCCAGGCGACCTTCGGGCACTGCCTGCACGTGCGCGTGTGCCAGTCCCCAGAGTTGCTTCTCCACCGCCGGCAGGCCGGGGAAGCCCTCGATGCCGTGGAAGCGGGCCAGTACGCGCTTGACGTTGCCGTCGAGGATGGGGAAGCGGTCGTTCCAGGCCTGGCTGAGGATCGCGCCGGCGGTGCTGCGGCCGATGCCGGGCAGGGCATGCAAGGCATCGAAGTCGCGTGGGAGATCGCCGCCATGCAGTTCAACGCAGCGCTTGGCTGCGGCGTGCAGGTTGCGCGCGCGGGCGTAGTAGCCCAGGCCGGCCCAGTGCGCCATGACGGTGTCTTCGTCTGCGCCTGCGAGGTCGCGCAGGGTGGGGAAGGTTTGCAGGAAGCGCTCGAAGTACGGAATCACCGTCGCGACCTGGGTCTGCTGCAGCATGATCTCCGACAGCCACACCCGGTACGGCGTGCGCGGATGCTGCCAGGGCAGGTCGTGGCGGCCATGGTGGTCGAACCAGGCTAGCAGGCGGTGTGGGTAGGTGTCTGGCATCAGGGTGGTGTTGTGTTCGTTGCCCTCATCCGCCCTTCGGGCACCTTCGACCCCGAGGGCCCCTGGTCCCGCTTGCGGGAGAAGGTGGCGCGCAGCGCCGGATGAGGGTGCGTCCGCCTGCAAGACCCTCAGCTACCCAGCGCCTCAGGCAGCAACGCATCAACAAACGCCTCTGCGTCGAACACGCGCAAATCTTCCGGACGCTCACCGATACCCGCGAAGCGAATCGGAATACCGAACTCACGCGCCAGGGCAAACACCACGCCGCCCTTCGCCGTCCCGTCCAGCTTGGTCACCACCAGGCCGGTCACACCCACGGCCGCATGGAACTGGCGCAGCTGCGACAAGGCGTTCTGCCCGGTAGTGCCGTCGATCACCATCAGCACTTCATGCGGGGCAGTCTCATCGATCTTGCCCAGCACGCGGCGGATCTTGCCCAGCTCGTTCATCAGCCCCGTCTGCGTGTGCAGGCGCCCGGCCGTATCTGCGATCAGCACGTCGGTGCCGCGCGCCTTGGCGGCCTGCAACGCGTCGAACGCCACCGAGGCGGCGTCGGCATTCTGGCCCTGTGCGATCACGGTGACGCCGTTGCGCTGGCCCCAGGCCTGTAGCTGGGCGACCGCGGCGGCGCGGAAGGTATCGCCCGCGGCAAGCATCAGGCCGAGCCCTTCATCCTTGAACCGCTTGGCGAGCTTGCCGATGGTCGTGGTCTTGCCAACACCGTTGACGCCGACGGTCAGTACCACGAACGGCTTGGCCTGGCGATCGATCTGCAGCGGCTGCGCCACCGGACGCAGCATGCCCACCAGTTCCGCCCGCAGCGCGGCGAGCAGGGCATTGGCGTCGACGAATTCGCGCGCCTTCATGCGCTTGCGCAGGCCTTCGATCAAAGCGGTGGTCGCCGGCACGCCCACATCGGCGGTGATCAGCGCCGTTTCGATCTCGTCGAGCAGGTCGTCGTCCAGGCGTGGATTGCGCGAGAACAATCCGCCAACGCTACGGGCAAAGGTGCTGTTGCGCAGTCGCTCGCGCCAGCCAGGCTTGCCTGCAGGCGCCGGCACGCTCGTATGCGCGCCGAGTTCGGTCATGTCATCGGCGCTGGCGGCCAACAGTGCGGGGACCGGGGTTGCCAGGACGGGTGGCGCGGCAACCGGCATTTCCAGCGCGGCGAGGTAGGCCGCGCCATCTTCGGCCACCGTCGGTACCTCTTGCGGCAGCGCCTGGGCCAATGCTTCGGACGTGAGTTCCGGGCTGGCGGCCTGCGCGGTGTCCTGGACTACCTGCGCCAGGATGTCCGGCGAAGCCGTCTCACTGGCCTGCGCCGGTGCCTGCGGGAACGCGGCAGCCATCTCCTCGACCGAGTAATGCTGGGTCTTCGGTGCGTCGGGAAGGGCGTCCTGGGGCTTCTTGCGGCGGAAAATATTGAGCATTGGCAGGGGCTTTGAGGCAGATCGATATGCTAACACCCGGGGCTGCGAGGCCCGCGTGCACTCAAGTGCATGGGCGGGCGGCCGCTAACGATCAGGCAGGGTTGCCGCTGGGCGGCGGGAGATGCGGATGGACAGCATGGGGATCGCGGCATCAGGGATGCGGGTAGCCTCGTTGCGGCTGGATGCGGCGGCTTCCAACGTCGCCCGCTTGCCCGTGGACGCCGCGCAGCGGTGGGGCGTCAATACGACGGCCGATGCACACGGCGGGGCTACCGGCACGGTCGTGGCCGCGCCACCGGATGCCGCGGCGCCGGCCGGCGATCTGCTCCAGGCGCGCGCTGCCGCGCTGACCTTCGATGCCAATGCGCGGATGCTCAAGGCGGGCGACGACAGCCTGGGCTGCCTGCTGGACGTGATCGCCTGAACTTGCCCGGCGGGCGGCACTGCCGCCGCCGCCGGGTGAGTGGCGCCGGTGCGCCTCAGCTGCCGGAAAGTTCCAGCAACAGCTTGTTGAGCCGCCGCACGTAGCCGGCCGGGTCCTTCAGCGTATCGCCGGCCGCCAGCGCGGCCTGGTCGAACAGCACCTTGGCCAGCTCGCCGAAACGCCCGGCATCCGGCTCCGCATCCAGTCGCGCGATCAACGGGTGCGAAGGGTTGAACTCGAACACCGGTTTGGCCTGCGGCAGCTTCTGCCCACTCGCCTCCAGGATCTGTCGCATCTGCAGGCCAAGATCATCGTGCCCGATCGCCAGGATCGCCGGCGAATCGGTGAGCCGCTGCGAGACCCGCACTTCGGCTACTTCCTCGCCCAGCGCCGCTTTCAGCCGTTCCACCAGCGCCTGCTTGTCCTGCGCTGCCTGTTCCTGTGCCTGCTTGTCCTCGGCGCTGTCCAGCGCGCCCAGGTCGAGGTCGCCGCGGGCGATGTCGACGAATGATTTGCCGTCGAATTCGTTGAGATAGCCCATCAGCCATTCGTCGATGCGGTCGGTCAGCAGCAGCACCTCGATGCCCTTCTTGCGGAACACTTCCAGGTGCGGGCTGTCCTTGATCTGCGCGTAGCTTTCGCCAGTCAGGTAGTACAGCTTGTCCTGGCCTTCGCGCATCCGGGCGACGTAATCGGCCAGTGTTACGTCCTGTGCGCCGTCGTGGCCGTGGGTCGATGCAAAGCGCAGCAGCCCGGCGATCTTTTCGCGGTTGCCATAGTCTTCGGCCGGGCCTTCCTTCAACACCTGCCCGAACTGCTTCCAGAACGCGGCATAGTCCTCCGGCTTGTCCTTGGCCAGCTTCTCCAGCATGTCCAGGGCGCGCTTGGTCAGGGCCGACTTCATCGAATCGATCACCGGGCCGGCCTGCAGGATCTCGCGCGACACATTGAGCGAGAGGTCGGCCGAGTCCACCACGCCCTTGAGGAAGCGCAGGTACAGCGGCAGGAACTGCTCGGCCTGGTCCATGATGAAAACGCGCTGCACGTACAGCTTCAGGCCCTTGGCCGCATCACGGTGATACAGGTCGTGCGGCGCACGGCCCGGCACGAACAACAGCGAGCTGTATTCCAGCTTGCCTTCGACCTTGTTGTGGCTCCAGGCCAGCGGATTGGCGTGGTCGTGGGCGATGTGCTTGTAGAACTCCTGGTATTCCTCGTCCTTGATCTCGCTGCGCGGACGGGTCCACAGGGCGCTGGCGCGATTGACCGTTTCCCACTCGGCCGCCGCATCGCCTTCGGCCTGCTTGCGCAGCTCGATCGGCAGGGCGATATGGTCCGAATACTTCTTGATGATGCTGCGCAGGCGCCAGGCGTCGGCATAGCCTTCTTCGCCGTCCTTCAGGTGCAGCACGATGCGGGTGCCGCGCTCGGCGCGCTCGATCGTGGCCACGCTGAACTCGCCTTGGCCACGCGAAGACCAGTGCACGCCCTCGCTGGCCGGCAGCCCGGCGCGGCGGCTGTAGACGTCCACCACGTCGGCGACGATGAACGCGCTGTAGAAGCCCACGCCGAACTGGCCGATCAGATGGGCGTCCTTCTTCTGGTCGCCACTGAGATGGGCCAGGAAGTCGGCCGTGCCGGACTTGGCGATCGTGCCGAGGTGGGCCACGGCCTCTTCGCGGCTCATGCCGATGCCGTTGTCCTCGATGCTCACCGTGCGCGCGGCCGGATCGTAATCGACGCGGATGCGCAGCTCGCCATTGCCTTCCAGCAGATCCGGCTGCACCAGCGACTCGAAGCGCAGCTTGTCGGCCGCGTCGGCGGCGTTGGAGACCAACTCGCGCAGGAAGATTTCCTTGTTCGAGTACAGCGAATGGATCATCAGCTGCAGCAGCTGCTTGACCTCGGTCTGGAAGCCCAGGGTCTGCGGTTGCGATTCGGTGGTCATTGGCGAACAGGCTCCATGGTTCGGGCCGCGCAGGGCGGCGATGCGCTCCGGGTGTGGGCCGCGGCGCATTTTTCAAGGTCGAAGGCTGGTCTATCATGCGCGGCCGATGCAGATCACCCTTGCCGCCGCCGTTCGCCGCTGTCGCCTTTCGCGAGGCAGGCCATGAGTGTGCGCAGCCGCGGCGAGGGCCAGGTGCGGATCATCGGCGGGCGCTGGCGCAACACGCGGCTGGCGGTGCCGGACCTGCCCGGGCTGCGGCCGACGTCCGACCGGGTCCGCGAAACCTTGTTCAATTGGCTGCTGCCCCGACTGGCCGGGGCGCAGGTGCTGGATCTGTTCGCCGGCAGCGGCGCGCTGGGCCTGGAAGCGGTCTCGCGCGGCGCCGGGTCGGCCTGCCTGGTCGAACGCGATTCCGGGTTGGCCGCACGCTTGCGCGAGCAGGTGGGCAAACTAGGCGCGGCAGGGCAGGTGGCGGTAGTGCAGGAAGATGCGCTGCGCTGGCTGGCGCAGCCGGCCACGACCCGCTATGACATCGCCTTCCTCGATCCGCCATTCGCCGCCGGCCTTTGGAATCAGGTGCTTGCGGCGCTGCCCGCACACCTGGCCGACGATGCCTGGCTGTACCTCGAGGCGCCGCACGATGCCGCGCCGGTTTTGGGGCCCGATTGGCAGCAGCACCGGGAGGGCAGCACCCGCGACGTGCGCTATGCGCTGTACCGGCGGGCCGCTGCTACACTGACGTCACCTTAACGCGGTAATCCAGCATGACCGTGGCCAATCGCCGCATCGCCGTCTATCCGGGCACGTTCGATCCGATCACCAACGGCCACATCGATCTGGTGGCCCGGGCCGCGCCGCTGTTCGACAAGGTCGTCGTCGGCGTGGCGCAGAGTCCATCCAAGGGGCCGGCCCTGCCGCTGGCGCGGCGCGTGGAGCTGGCCCGCGAGGCGCTGGGTGGGCACGGCAACATCGAGGTCCGCGGCTTCGACACCCTGCTGGCGCACTTCGTCCGCGACATGGGCGCCGGCGTGCTGCTGCGCGGCCTGCGCGCGGTATCGGATTTCGAGTACGAGTTCCAGATGGCCAGCATGAACCGCCATCTGATTCCGGAGGTCGAGACGCTGTTCCTGACCCCGGCCGAGCAGTACAGCTTCATCTCCTCGTCGCTGGTGCGCGAGATCGCCCGCCTCGGCGGTGACGTGTCCGGCTTCGTGCCGGCCTCGGTGGTCGAGGCGCTGCGCCAGGTGCGCGAATCACGCGCCCAGGCCTGACCATCCTTCACCCGTTTCACCATCACCACAAACAAAGCAAAACCAGGGAGGAACACCGAATGAAGAATCTCATGCGCGGGCTGCTCATCGCCTCGATGGCCGCACTGGCGTTCACCGCCTGCAAGAAGCAGGAAGCCGCACCGGTCGCCGATGCCGCCGCAGCGCTGAAGGCCCCGGCCAAGGATGACGATGCAGGCTGGAAGCAGTACCTGCAGCAGGTCGCCATCCAGAACATGGGCACGATCACCAACAGCCCGTTCCTGTACTACCTCCCGCCGGAATCGGACCCGGAGTTCCAGGCCAAGTACGAGCGCCAGGTGGAAAGCGCCACCACCGCGATCAGCCGTGGCATCAGCCCGGGCAACATGATTGCCTTCGGCTCCTCGGCCTCGGCCAAGATGGCCGACATGATCGGTTCGGTGTTCAAGAACGTGCAGGCTGATTCCATGAAGGGCGTGCGCATCGTGTTCATCGGCGACGCCGCCGACAACGCGCGCGTGCAGACCGTCATCCAGCCGACGGGCGCCGAGTACATCTTCGTCGAAGCCAAGTAATGCCCTGGTGCCGGGCGCCTCGCGCGCCCGGCCCCCTTGCCGGAACCACCTTGCTGCAACTGCCTTTCCCTTGGGTGACCAGCGCGCTCGCGCCCAGTCCCCGTCATTCCGGCCCGGCCCTGGCCGTGGTCGGGCGCCTGCCGCGCGCGTGCCGCGCCGCGATGCTGCCGCCATGTCACTGAAGATCAACGAGCTCTGCGTCAATTGCGATGTCTGCGAGCCGGCCTGTCCGAACCAGGCGATCTCGATGGGCGAGAGCATCTACGTGATCGATCCAGCCCGCTGCACCGAATGCGTCGGCCATTTCGACGAGCCGCAATGCGTGGTGGTGTGCCCGGTCGAATGCATCGACCCGGACCCGGAAATTCCCGAAACCCACGACCAGCTGCTCGCGAAGCTTCGCCACCTGCAGCTGGCGCACCCCGAGCTTTACCCTGAGGAACCGCCGACATCATGAAGCCGTTCGCCCGCCCCGTGCTGTTGTGCCTGCTGGTGTTGTTCGCCGGCCCGCTGTTGGCTGCCGAGCCGCCGATCCCCGCCGCTGCCGCCACTGGCGCAGCACATCCGCCCGGCGCCGCGGTCGCCAGCGGCCACCACCTGGCCACCGAGGCCGGCTTGCAGATCCTGGCCGAGGGCGGCAATGCCTTCGATGCGGCCGTGGCGGTGTCCTCGACGCTGGCTGTGGTCGAGCCGATCAGCTCGGGCCTGGGCGGCGGCGGGTTTTTCCTGTTGCATGACGCCAGAACGGGCAAGGACGTGATGCTCGATGCGCGCGAGTACGCGCCCGAATCGGCCACGCCGGCGCAGTTCCTCGACAAGAAGGGCGAACTGGACCGCGACCGTTCGGTCAATGGGCCTTGGTCGGCCGGCATTCCCGGCTTGCCGGCGGCGCTAGTCGAACTGGCCACGCAGCACGGCCGCCTGCCGCTGAAGCAATCGCTGGCGCCGGCGATCCGCATTGCGACCAATGGCTTCCCGGTGTACGAGCGCATGGCCAAGGGCTATGCCTCGCGTCGCGAAGTGATGGAGCGTTACCCCGGGACCCGCGAGGTCTACCTGCGTAACGGCCGCCCGATCGCCACGGGCGATGTATTCAAGCAGCCGGAGCTGGCGCACACGTTGACCCTGCTGGCCGAGAAGGGTTTTGACGGTTTCTATCGCGGCGAGACCGCGCAGAAGCTGCTGGCCGGGGTCAAGCAGGCGGGCGGGCGCTGGACCGCGAAGGAACTGGCCGATTACCAGGTCAAGGCGCGCGCGCCGATCAGCTTCCAGTACCGCGACTGGAAGATCACCACCGCGCCGCCGCCGTCCTCCGGTGGCATCGCGCTGGCAGAGATGCTGCAGATTCTCGAAGGCTGGGACCTGGCCAAGCTCGATGACGTCCAGCGCACGCACCTGGTGGTCGAGGCGATGCGCCGCGCGTATCGCGACCGCACCTTTTTCCTTGGCGATCCGGATTTCGTCACTATCCCGCAGCGCGTGCTGACCAGCCCGGACTACGCGATGGGCCTGCGCGCCACGATCAACCCGGCCAAGGCCACGCCGAGCGACCTGCTGTCGGGCAACGCCACGCCGCTGGAAGACGACGAAACCACGCACTTCTCGATCATCGACGCCGAAGGCAACCGCGTCGGCGCCACGCAGACGGTGAACCTGCTGTATGGCTCGGGCCTGATTCCGAAGGGCACCGGCGTGCTGCTCAACGACGAGATGGACGACTTCGCGCTCAAGCCGGGTACGCCCAACGCCTTTGGCGTCATGGGCTACGACGCCAACGCGCCGAAGCCGGGCAAGCGCATGCTCAGCTCGATGACCCCGACCTTCATGGAATCGCCGCAGCGCATCGCCGTGCTGGGTACCCCGGGCGGCAGCCGCATCATCACCATGGTCCTGCTGGGCATCCTCGGCTACGACGCCGGGCTCGACGCGCAGCAGGTCGCCGCATTGCCGCGCTACCACCACCAGTGGTTGCCGGATGTCATCGAGGCGGAAACCGGCGCATTTACGCCGGAGGTCGTCGCCGGCCTGCGCCAACTCGGCCACACCGTCGACGTGCCGGGCGACAGCGCCGAAGGTGGCCGCGGCTCCAGCCACGTCTGGGGCAACCTGCAGACGGTGGAATGGGATCGCCAGCGCAACGTGTTGTTGGGTGGCAGTGATCCGCGCAACCCGGTGGGCAGTGCGCAGGTACAGGCGACGACCACGCCCTGAGCGTGGCGTCGCAGCGGCAACGGCAACCCGGGAGGCAGCCATGAAACTCTGGTCGATCCGCGGCAACAGCCAGAAACTGGACGGCGGCGCGATGTTCGGCAACGCGCCGCGCGCGATGTGGGAGCACTGGGCCGCGCCGGACGCGCACAACCGCATCGAACTGGCCTGCCGCGCATTGCTGGCAAGCCCATTGGGCGGCAAGACCGTGTTGTTCGAAACCGGCATCGGCGCCTTCTTCGAACCGAAGCTGCGCGAGCGCTACGGCGTGCAGGAAGATCGCCACGTGCTGATCGACTCGCTGCGCGAGGCCGGCTTCGAGCACGAGGATATCGACGTGGTGGTGCTGAGCCACCTGCATTTCGACCATGCCGGCGGCCTGCTCGCGCCCTGGGCCGAGGGCCGCACGCCGGAACTGCTGTTTCCGAATGCCACCTTCCTGGTGGGCGCCGCGCACTGGGCGCGCGCGCAGCAACCCCATCCGCGTGATCGCGCCAGTTTCATTCCCGAATTGCCTGGCCTGCTGCAAGACAGTGGTCGGCTCGAACTGGTCTGCGGCGAATACTCGCGCGCATTGGGTTCAGCGGTGCGTTTCACCTTCAGTGACGGACATACCCCAGGGTTGATGCTGGCCGAGATCGTCGGGCCCGAGCAGGTCGAGGGCGTTGCGCACGGCGGCGTGGTGTTCTGTGCCGACCTGATTCCAGGCCGCTCGTGGGTGCACGTGCCGATCACCATGGGCTACGACCGCAACGCCGAACTGCTGATCGACGAGAAGCGCGCCTTCCTCGAAGACAAGCTCGCACGCAACGTGCACCTGTTCTTTACCCACGACCCCGCCTGCGCACTGGCGCAACTGACCTGCGATGAACGTGGCCGCTTCGGCACCACGCACGCCGTGGATGAACTACGGGCACGGACCTTCTTTACACCCATATTGACCTGAGCGCAGCGGCGCTCAGGATGTCTTGAGGCAGCTGCTCATGAACGTCTTGCGTGCATCGCCGCTAAGTTGCCTGGCGCCCGCGTCGGCATTGCACTTCTTCATGCGCGCCTGCTGCGCATTGCCGGCATTGGCCGGCTCACTGCTTAGGCAGGCCTTCTGCGCCGACTTGTAGGCGTCGCCGGTCAAACCCTTGTTCCTGGCCGAACAATCGGCCATGCGTTGCTGCTGTGGTGTATTGGTGGCTGCGGCGGACGCATTGGAAAGGCCCAGGCTGGCGCAGACGAGCAGGGCAACGGGCAGAACTTTCATGGTGCAGATCCGTGGCGGCCGGGATCGGTCGCGCGGATCATTCGCCCAGCGCTGCCGTGATCGCGTGAAGGTCTGACCATGACGACGTAGCTTGCATCCAGCGTTGTCAGGCGGGCAGGATCGGAGCTTTCCCGCGTTCGGATTTCCCCACAATGCCCCCACGCCTGTCGCGGCTTGTCGCCGCCACCTGCCTGCTCGCCGTGGCCGGCGCCGCACTGGCCGCGCCCCCCGCGATCCATCTTGACCAACTGGGGTACGCGCCCGGCGCGCAGAAGCTGGCGATTGTCGAAGGCATTGATCGTGCCGGCGACTTCAAGGTCGTGCGCGCCGACAACGGACGCGTGGTACTGCGGGGCGAACTGTCAGCGCCGGCGACCTGGGCGCCGGCCAACCGTGAAGCCGCCGTGGCGGACTTCAGCGCACTGACGACACCGGGCCAGTACCGGCTTGTCGTGCGCGGGGTTGCCGACTCCGATCCGTTCGTCATCGATCCGGCCGCCTATGCCGGCCTTGCCGACGCCGCGCTCAAGGCCTTCTACTACAACCGCGCCAGCACCGCGCTGGATCCCAAACACGCCGGCATCTACGCCCGCACGGCCGGGCATCCAGATACCCAAGTGGCGATCCATCCTTCCGCCGCCTCCGCCGCACGCCCGGCGGGCACGATCGTCTCTGCGCCGAAGGGCTGGTATGACGCCGGCGACTACAACAAATACGTGGTCAACTCGGGTATCAGCACCTGGACGTTGCTGTCGGCCTACGCGCACTACCCGGAATTCTTCAACGCGCGCGACATCAACATTCCCGAAAGTGGCGACGCCGCACCGGACCTCCTCGACGAAGCGGCCTGGAACCTGGAATGGATGCTGGCCATGCAGGACCCGAGCGACGGCGGCGTTTACCACAAACTGACCAACCTGAGCTTCGATGGCATCGTGATGCCGGCGCAGGCCACCGCACCGCGCTACATGGTGGGCAAGGGCACAGCAGCCACGCTGGACTTCGCCGCCGTCATGGCCAAGGCCAGCCGCATCTACGCGGCCTACGAGGCCCAGTTCCCCGGCCTGTCCGCACGCATGCGCAAGGCTGCCGAAGCCGCCTGGGGCTGGGCGTTGACTCACCCGGACGTGCGTTACGTACAACCGGCCGACGTACACACGGGCGGTTACAACGACGACACCTTGAGCGACGAATTCGCCTGGGCAGCCGCCGAGCTGTATCTGCTGACGGGCGACCGAAGTTACTTCGAAACCTTCGAGCGCCACGCCACCGCACCCGACGTCCCCTCGTGGTCGCAGGTAGGCACACTGGGCTGGATATCCCTGGCAAACGAACTGGTGCGCCTGCCAGACGACGCCGCCCGCCAGCGCGTGCGCGAAGCGCTGGAAGGCGCCGCCGCCAAGCTCGCAAAGACCCAGCAAGCCTCGCCGTGGCGCATCTCGATGCAGAAGGAGGACTTCCACTGGGGCAGCAATGCCGAAGCCCTCAACCAGGCGCTGGTGCTGCTACAGGGTTATCGGCTGAACGGACAACGCGACCAACTCGACGCCGCCCAATCCCTGCTGGACTACGTACTGGGCCGCAACCCGCTGGGCGTGTCCTTTGTGACGGGCCAGGGCCAGCGCACCCCGCTGCACATCCACCACCGCCCCTCGCAGGCCGACGGCATTGAGCCCCCGGTGCCGGGCTGGCTTTCGGGTGGCCCGAACCCGGGCCAGCAGGACGCAAAGGATTGCGGCGCGGTGCACTACAACGAAACCTTGCCGGCGCTCTCCTGGCTGGACAACGCCTGCAGCTACGCCAGCAATGAGGTAGCGATCAACTGGAACGCCCCGCTGGTGTATGTAAGCGCGGCCCTGCAGGCACTAACACCAGCGCCAGCAAAACAGCCGTAAGCCACGACCCTCCCAAAGAAAGAAGGGAAGCGCCCATTCGAAGTGGGAAAAACTGAGGCGCCTGGCACCGTCCTGTCGGGGGTGGGCGTCAGTGGGCCATGGATGGCCCACGTTCGGTGACTGAGTACAGGGACGTACGCCGGAACCGAGACGCCCACCCCCGACAGGGCGGGGCCCGCACCGCAAGCCGACGTAACTGACCGCGATCTGCACGCCGTACACGACAACCGCTACAGACGCGAAGAACCCAAGAAAAAACGCCAAAAACGCGAAAAACCCCTACAAACGCGTCCCGAAAATCCGATCCCCCGCATCCCCGAGCCCAGGCAGGATGTAGCCCTTCTCGTTGAGATGATCATCGATCGCAGCGGTATACACCTCCACATCCGGATGCACCGCTTCCAGCGCTTTCAAGCCTTCCGGCGCCGCGACCAGGAAGATTCCCTTGATCCGCCGCGCACCCGCACGCTTGAGCATGTCGATGGTGGCGATCAGCGTCCCGCCGGTGGCCAACATCGGATCGAGGATCAGCGCATCGCGCTCGGTCAACCGCCCGGTCAAGCGCTCGAAATAGGGCACCGGCTGCAAGGTCTCCTCATCGCGCTGCAGGCCGACCACGCTCACCCGCGCAGCGGGAATCAGCGCCAGCACGCCGGGCAGCATGCCCAACCCCGCACGCAGGATCGGCACCAGGGTGATCTTGGCCCCGGCGATGCGCTGCACCTGCACCGGCCCGGCCCAGCCATCCATCGTGTAGGGCTCGGTTTCCAGGTTCGCCGTCGCCTCGTAGGCGAGCAGCGTGCCCAACTCGGTAACCAGCTCGCGAAAGCCCTTGGTGCTGAGCGACGCATCGCGCAGCAGGCCGATCTTGTGCCGCACCAGCGGATGTTGGATCTCGACGATTTTCATGGCAGCGCGATGACAAGGACGCCCACAGTGTAGCCCGACACCCCCCATCCAGAACCACCCCGCCGCATGTCGGAGACATGTCGTCGTATCGGTGTCATTGCGCTGCAACCAACTGGAAATACCTTGCGCACCCATTGTTGACACCCTTGGGGAAGCAAAGTGCGCACCAATCGCAAGCCGTTGTTCCTGGCCATATCGATGACCCTTTCGGCGATCGCCCTGCCGGCGCTCGCCGCCGAGGCCGCCGCAGATGCCGCACCCGGCGCCACCGACCTGGATCGCATCGAAGTGCGGCCGCAGATCGAATCGCAGGCCCGCGCGGTGGAGCTCAAGCGCGACGCGCAAGCGATCCTCGACGCCGTCGCCTCCGATGCCATGGGCGACTACCCGGACAAGAACGTGGCCGAATCGCTGCAGCGCCTGCCGGGCGTCAGCGTGACCCGCGACCAGGGCGAAGGCCGCTACGTGGTCATCCGCGGCCTGGACGCCAACCTCAACAGCGTCACCGTCGATGGCATCGCCATGGGCACGCCGGAAGATTCCAGCCGCGCCGCCCCGCTGGACGTGATTCCGTCCGACTCCACCGAGCGGCTGAAGGTGGTCAAGGCGCCGACGCCGGACATGCCGGGCGATTCCATCGGCGGCGCGATCCAGGTTGAATCGGTCTCCGCGTTCGATCGCGACGGCCGCAGCGTGCGCGGCAGCGTCGAGGCCAGCCACCAGCAGCTCAGCGGCAAGACCAGCCCCAAGGCCGCGTTCAACTACAGCGACATCTTCAACGACACCTTCGGCATCGCCGTGGGCGTGAACTACCAGGATCGCCAGTTCCAGTCCGACAACACCGAAGTCGAGTACGACGAGTACGACGAAGACCGCCCGGACGAGCTGTTCGCCACCGAGGTGCAGCGCCGCAAGTACTACATCGAGCGCACCCGCACTGGTGCCAACCTCAACCTGGACTGGCGTCCGGACGCGGACAACCGCTACTACTTCCGCTCGCTGTTCTCCAAGTTCAAGGATGCCGAGACGCGCCAGAACACCGTATTCGGCCTGGGCGATGGCGATGTCGCCAGCAACGGCGACGGCACCTTCACCATCAGCGACCTGCCGGCCGACGCGATCACCAAGCGCGTGCGCTATCGCACCAAGACCGAGGACACCCTGGCGGCCAGTTTTGGCGGCGAGAACCGTCTGTCGGCCGCGACGCTGGATTACAAGGTCGGCTACACCAAGACCCGCGAGCGCGTGAACGATGAGATGGAGGCGCGCTTCGAGTACGACGGCGACGACATCGACTCGGTGCTGGTCAACCAGAACCATCGCATCCCGACCCTGGACTTCTCCGACAACGGTTGGCAAAGCAACGATGAATTCGCTTTCGACCGCTTCGTGCTCTCGCCCAAGCAGGTCGATGACCAGGAACACAGCGCGCAGATGAACGTGCGCTTCGACGGCGAGAATGCCAGCTACAAGTTCGGCCTGCTGGGCCGTTGGCGCGAGCGCAGCGTCAACTCCGACGAGCGCGAACTGCGCCGCGGTCCGGATATCGACCTGGGCCCGTGGACGGTGGCGCCGCCCGAACACCGCGGCGGCACGCTCGGCCAGGCATTGAGTTCCTCGGCCATGCGCGACTACTGGGCCCAGCACGGCAGCGAGTACAGCCAGCGCCCGCAGGATGCCGCCGCCAACGCGGTAACCCTGTACTCGGAAGACTACGAGGCCAACGAGGACGTGCTCGCGGCCTACGCGATGGGCACCTGGGATATCGACGCGCTGCGCATCATCGCCGGCGTGCGCGTGGAGAACACGCAATTCCGCGCCAGCGGCAGCAGCGTCGACGTGGCCGATGACGGCGACAGCTTCACCGTCTCGCCGACCCGCGCTAGCAGCAGCTACACCAGCGTGCTGCCGGGCCTGCACCTGCGTTACGACGCCGGTGACAACTGGGTGCTGCGCCTGGCTGCGACCAAGACCCTCTCGCGTCCGTCCTTTGGCGACATCGCCCCGCGCCTGACCATCAATCGCGAAGATGAGGAAGTGGACGTGGGCAATCCCGAGCTGGACCCGTACAAGTCGACCAACCTGGACTTCTCTGCCGAGAAGTACATCGGCGAGACTGGCATCGTCTCGTTGGGCCTGTTCCACAAGTCGATCGACGACTACATCGTGCAGACCTTCAGCAACGACGATCCGGAATATCCGGGCTTCGACGTGACCCGGGTGATCAACGGCGACGAGGCCAAGGTGTACGGCGCCGAGTTCAACTGGCAGCAGCAGCTGGCGTTCCTGCCGGAGGGCTGGAATGGCCTGCTGGTCGGCCTGAGCGCCACCTACCTGGACACCGATTTCGATCCGGGGCTGGAGGATCGCGCCGGCGATGACTTCAACCTGCCGCGCGCGTCGAAGAACCTCTACAGCGCCCACGTCGGCTACGAGAACTTCGGATTCAGTGCGCGCCTGGCCGCGGTGTACCGCAGCGAGTACCTGGATACCATCGGCGACAGCAAGGCCTACGACATCTACGTCGCGCCGAACACGCAGCTGGACTTCAGCATGGACTACCAGGTGACCGACGCGGTGAGCGTGTACTTCGAGGCGCAGAACCTGCTCGACGAGCCGCTGGAGCTGTACCAGGGCGTGCGCTCGCGCACGCTGCAGAACGAGGAATACGGCCGCACCTACGCCCTGGGCGTGAAGGTGGCCCTGTGAGGTCGGGGGTGACCCTGCGCGCCGTGGGGACGGCGCTGGCATTGGGCGCGCTGTTGTCGGCGTGCGCTTCTTCGCCCGCCACGCCGGCCGCGGCCGCCAGCAAGGCCGCTAAGGCCGATCGCGAGCCGGACGAGCAGGGTGGGGAGCCCCTGCTCGCCACGGCGCGCATCCCGCACGTGGTGGTCAGCGAGGCGTTCGTGACCGCGGCGACGCCTGTCGAGAACCTCGATTCGCCGGCGGCCTGGCGCGCACCGGATGGTCGCCGCTGGATCATCACCACGGCCAAGGGCACGCACCAGTTGATGGTGCACGACGGCGACAGCGGCGCGCGGTTGCGCTCGGTGGGCGGCAAGGGCGCCGGCCTCGGCGAGTTGAACCGGCCCAACGGCATCTCGGTGGTGGACGACCTGCTGTTCGTGGTCGAGCGCGACAACCGTCGCGTGCAGCTGTTCCAGCTGCCGACCTTCGAGCCCTTGGCGGTGTTTGGCGCCGATGTGCTGCGCGAGCCGTACGGCCTGTGGGTGCATGCATCCAACGGCGGCTACGAGGTGATCGTCAGCGACAACTACATGTCGCCGGACAACAAGGATGCACCGCCGCCGCTGGCCGAACTGGGCGCGCGCTTCAAGCGCTTCCAGGTCAGCCGCGTGGGCGAGCACTGGCAGGGCAAGGCCACCGGACAGTTCGGTGACACCGGCACGCAGGGCGCGGTGCGCATCGCCGAATCGGTCTACGGCGACGTCGCCAACGATCGATTGCTGATCGCCGAAGAAGACGTGGCCGTCGGCACGCAGCTGCGGGAGTATGGCCTGGATGGGCGCTACCGCGGCCGCAATATTGGCGCTGGCCTGTTCAAGGCGCAGGCTGAAGGCATGGCGTTGCTGCAATGCGCCGATGGCAGCGGCTACTGGATCGCGACCGACCAATTCAAGGATCGCAGCCTGTTCCACGTGTTCGATCGGCGCACGCTCGCCTATGCGGGCGCCTTCAGCGGCCGCATTACCGCCAACACCGACGGGGTGTGGCTGGACCAGCGCAGCGACGCACGCTTTCCGAGCGGCGTGTTCTATGCGTTGCACGATGACCAGGCCGTGGCCGCCTTCGACTGGCGCGACATCGCCAAGGCGCTGCGGTTGAAGGACTGCGCACCATGATCGACGCGCTTTTGCGTCGCGCGCTTCCCGGCGCGGCGCTGGCCTTGCTTTGTGCCCAGGCCTCGCCGGCCTGGGCGGCCGCCGAGCCCAATACCCAGGTGCCGGTGGGCAGCCACCACTATGCGGCGACCGGCTTTCCGGATCGCATCGTCGCTTCGCCGACGCAGGATGCGGCGCACGGCTTCGCGGTGTCCTGGCGCACCGATGCCAGCGTGGCTGCGCCGCGGTTGCAGCTGGCACTGGCAAGCGATTCGCCCGACCTGGGCACGCCGCGCGTCGTGCAGGCGCATACGCAGGAACTGCGCAGCGAGAACGGCCTGTCACGCCATCACCGTGCCGATGTCGATGGTCTGCAGCCGGACACGCTGTACGCCTATCGCGTACAAGGCCAGGACACCTGGAGTGCCTGGAACCACTTCCGCACGGCGGCGCTGCCGGGTCAGCCGCTGACCCTGCTGTACTTCGGCGACACCCAGAACAAGAACCTCAGCCTGGTCTCGCGGGTAATCCGCCAGGCCTGGCGCAGCGCGCCCGATGCGCGGCTGGCGCTGTTCGCTGGCGATCTGGTCAGCGGCGGCGATGGCGTTGACGATAGCGAGTGGGGCGAGTGGTTCGAAGCCGGTCGCTGGCTGCTGGAGGGGACGGCCGTCGCGCCGGCGCCTGGCAATCACGAGTATCACGAACAGTTCGAGGACACGCCGCAGGAACGCCGCGTGCTCGGTGGACACTGGCCGGTGACCTTCGCCTTGCCGCGCAATGGCCCGGCGCAGACGGCGCAGACCACGTATTGGTTCGACTACCAGGACGTGCGCGTCGCCGTGGTCGATGGCACGTCGGCGCTGGATCTGGGCACCGCCGCCGCGCAGGCGAAATGGCTGGACCAGGTATTGGGTGCGAACCCGCATCCGTGGTCGATCGTGCTGATCCACCAGCCGTTCTACTCGCCGCGCGCCGATCGCGACAACGTCGCACTGGTTGAGCAACTGTTGCCGGTGATCCGCCGGCATCGGGTGGACCTGGTGCTGCAGGGCCACGATCACACCTATGGCCGCCGCGGCGACGAGGGCGGGGCGGCGACGCCGGTGTTCGTGGTGTCGGTGGCGGGGCCGAAGCAGTACCGCCTCTCGGACATGGCGCGGCGCACGATGCGCCCGGTGGGCGAAGACACCCAGCTGTACCAGGTGCTGCGTATCGATCCGCAGCGCATTGCCTATGAATCGCGCACCGCCACGGGCCGCCTGTACGACGCGTTCGAACTGCAGCGCGATGCCCAGGGCGGCAAGCGGCTGATCGAGATCGAAGATGGCCGCATCGCGCCCCGCGATTGCCCGCGCAGTGCCAGCCCGAAGGGCCGCGAAGCACGTTGCTGGGAATGATGGGTTGCGTGCGCGGGCTCGCCTGGCGGTGATCCTGCTGCGGGCGCAGCGGAGTGAAACAGGCGGTCGCGCACGCCAGCGCGACCGCCTCGCGACCGCGCCTTACGCCGCCGCCGCCTGCGCCTGGCGCGGGCCTTCGCGCAGGGCGCGGCCGACCATCTGCACCAGCAGGTCCAGCTCTTCCTCATCCATGGCGAAGTGCGGGGTGAAGCGCAACGAGTTCTCGCCGCCATGGATCACGTTGATGCCGCGTTCGCGCAGCCATTCTTCGGTCGAGCCAGCGCCGTAGCACTTGAACTGCGGCGACAGCTCGCAGGAGAACAGCAAGCCGGTGCCCTGCACCTTGGTGATCAGCCCGCCCAGGTCGGCGCGCAACTGTTCCAGCTTCTGCAGCGCCTGTGCGCCACGCTCGCGGATGTTGTGGCGGATCGCCGGCGTCAGCATCTTCAACGTGGCGCAGGCCACGTCGAGTGCGCGCGGGTTGCTGGTCATGGTGTTGCCGTAGCACCCCTTGCGGTAGACGTGCGCGGCCTGTTCGCTCAGCGCCAGCACCGACAGCGGGTACTGCGCGGCGTTGAGCGCCTTGGAATAGGTTTCCATGTCCGGCGGATCGATCGATTCAAAGCCCGGGTAATCCACCACCGACAGCACGCCGTGGGCACGCAGGCCGGCCTGGATCGAATCGACCAGCAGCAGGCTGCCGTGGTCGCGAGTCAGCTCTCGGGCCGCGGCATAGAACGAGGCGGGCAGGGCACGGCCGGGATCGCCTTCGCCCATCACCGGCTCCAGGAACACCGCTTCGATGAACCAGCCGTTCTGCGCCGCCTCGCCAAACGCGCGGCGCAAGGCCTGCTCGTCGTAAGGCGCGATGGTGATGACCGAATCCTCGCCGCGGTAGCTGGCCAGGTGCTGCAGGTAGGTGCGGCGGCTGGAATCGGAGTACAGCGCAGGGCGATCGGTGCGGCCGTGGAAGCTGCCCTTCACCACCAGGCGTTTGATCTGGCTGCCGGCGTGGCGCGCACCCGGGTCGGTCTGCAGCTTGGCGTTGATGTCGACGATGCGCGCGGCCAGGCCGACCGCTTCGGAACCGGAGTTGAGGCACATGAAGCGGGCGAACGGGCAACGCCCGCGACGCTGGCCAATCTCCGCGCGCAGGGCCAGGTCCAGGCGGCGCTGGGACAGGCTCGGGGTCATGATGTTGGCCATCACCTGCGGGCGGGCCATCGCGTCGAGCACCGGCGCCGGGGTGTGGCCGAAGCCGAGCATGCCGTAGCCGCCGGCGTCATACAGCACGGCGCCCTTCAAGGTGACCACCCACGGCCCGCGCGCGGCGAGGGCGATGTAAGGGGTGATCGCGTCCTGCGCGTAGAAATTGACGTAGCCGCCCTGCACGGCCTCGATCTGCGCACGCTCGTCCAGGTCCAGCAGGTCGGAGAACTCGTGCTTCTGCCGGGCGTATTCGGCCGCAGCCGCGGCGATGGCCTCCCCCAGGGCCGGGTGGGTGGCGGCGAGGCGTTCGACGCTGGCGTCGTCCAGGCCTTCGGTCAATCGGGCACCGGCATGCGCCCGAAGCGGGGCGAGGGGGGCGGTCTGGAACATGGCTGCTCTCCGTCGAATGCGTGTATCCCCGTAAGGTAACGGCTGGCGATCGTCGTTTGGCAGCTATGAATCGGGCATACTCGCGGCCACATTTGGCGAATCGACGAGAGGTTTCGGCAAAATGAAGCTGACAGGGGCGGATGAAGCCTTGCTCGCCGTGCTGCGCGAGGATGCACGCGCGTCCACGGCCCAGATCGCCCGCCGGTTGGGCGTATCGCGCACCACCGTGCAGAGCCGGATCGAGAAGCTGGAGCGGCAGGGGGTGATCGGCGGCTACACGGTGCGGGTGCACGAGGCGGTCGACCGGGCCTACATTCGCGCCCACATCATGATCACCGTCCTGCCCAAGCAGATGGCCCAGGTGGTCAAGGCCTTGCAGGCAATCCCAGAAGTGCGCGAGCTGCACTCGGTCAGCGGCCCGTTCGACCTGGTGGCGCTGGGCCTGACCGCCACCGTGGGCGACATCGACGTGCTCACCGACCGCATCGGTGCGCTGGACGGGGTGGAGCGCACCACCTCGGCGATCGTCCTGGCGACCAAGTTCGAGCGCTGAGGGGCCCGGCGCCAGTAGTTTTCCCGATATACAGGGCCCGATGCCGTGCCCATGATCGCCTCCGACACCCCTCGGAGCACGACCCATGCAAGGCACCCCTCGCTGGACGCTGCAGCTCGGCATCCTGATCGTCGGCCTGGCCCTGGCCGCCGCCGTCCAGGCCGCCCCTTCCAACAAGTGGCGACTGGAGATCGATGGTCACGCCAGCACCGCCGGCACGATCCAGCTCAGCATCACCCCGGAAGGCGGCACCGCGCAGGAACTGGACATCCCGGTAGCCAAGGACCTGCACGAGAACCACGTCGCCCGGCTGGTGCGCGATGCGCTGAAGATCGCGCTGGGCAAGGGCTACCACGTCGAGATCGACGACGGCGAGGATGTGCTGGTGAAGCGCCGCGGCAGCCATCCCAAGCTGGACATCGTGATCGCCGGCAACTCCGTCCAGGGCATCAAGGTGAAGGAACACACCGAGTAACCCCGGCGGCAGGCGGGGCAGGGGCCGGTACAATGCGCGGTCATCCCCGTCCCCCCTGCCCGTGTCCTTGAAGAAGTCGGACTTCCATTACGAACTGCCCGAGGCCCTGATCGCCCAGGCGCCGCTGGCCGAGCGCTCGTCCAGCCGCCTGCTGCTGGTGCCGCCGGCCCCGGCCGCACTGGACGATCGCCACGTGCGCGACCTGCCCGAGCTGCTGCAGCCCGGCGACCTGCTCGTGTTCAACGACACCCGGGTGATCCCGGCGCGGCTGTTCGGCCAGAAGGCTAGCGGTGGCCGGGTCGAGATCCTGATCGAGCGCCTGCTCGGTGCGCAGCAGGCGCGGGCGCAGATCGGCGCAAGCAAATCGCCGAAGGCCGGCAGCCGGATCGCGCTCGATGCCGGTGGCCAGGCCGAGGTGCTGGGTCGCGATGGCGAGTTCTACGTGTTGCGCTTCGAGGTGGCCGAGCCGCTGGAACAATGGCTGCTGCATGCCGGCCGCCTGCCGCTGCCGCCGTACATCCGCCGCGAGCCTGGGCTGGACGATCGCGAGCGTTACCAGACGGTGTTCGCGCGCGAGACCGGCGCGGTGGCCGCGCCGACCGCCGGGCTGCACTTCGACGAACCGCTGCTGGCGCGCCTGCGCGAGCGTGGCATCGAATTCGGCCACGTCACCCTGCACGTGGGCGCCGGCACCTTCCAGCCGGTGCGGGTGGATGCGCTGGAAGACCACGTCATGCACCGCGAATGGCTCAACGTGGGCGCCGAACTGGTCGAACAGGTACGGCGCACCCGCGCCCGCGGCGGCCGCGTGATCGCCGTCGGCACGACCGTGGTGCGCTCGCTGGAAAGCGCCATGCGCAATGGCGAGCTGCAACCCTTCGCCGGGGAGACCCAGATCTTCATTCTGCCGGGTTACCGCATTCGCAGTGTCGATGCGATGGTCACCAACTTCCATCTGCCCGAGAGCACGTTGCTGATGATGGTCTCGGCCTTTGCCGGCCGCGCGCGCATCTTCGAGGCCTACCGCCACGCCATCGCCGCGCAGTACCGCTTCTTCAGCTACGGCGACGCCATGTTGCTGTGGGCGGCCGACGGCGCCTGAGCGCCGCGCCGTCCTTCCCCACACTTTCCGACACCGCCTTTCATGTCACGACTTCAATTCCAGTTGCACGGCACCGACGGCCACGCCCGTCGCGGCCGACTCACCTTCCCGCGCGGCACGGTGGAAACGCCGGCGTTCATGCCGGTGGGCACCTATGGCTCGGTCAAGGGCGTGATGCCCGATGACATCCGCCCGCTTGGCGCGGAGATCATCCTGGGCAACACCTTCCATCTGTATCTGCGCCCCGGCCTGGACGTGATCGCCGACCACGGCGGCCTGCATGGCTTCTGCCGCTGGAACGGGCCGATCCTGACCGACTCCGGCGGATTCCAGGTGTTTTCGCTGGCGCATCGCCGCAAGATCACCGAGCAGGGCGTGACCTTCGCCTCGCCGACCGATGGCGCCCGGGTGTTCCTCGGCCCCGAAGAGAGCATGAGGATCCAGAAGGTGCTCGACTCGGACGTGGTGATGATCTTCGACGAGTGCACGCCGTACCCGGCCACCGAAGATGTCGCGCGCCGTTCGATGGAACTGAGCCTGCGCTGGGCGCAGCGCTCGCGCGATGCGCACGACGCACTGGGCAACGACGCAGCGCTGTTCGGCATCGTCCAGGGTGGCGTGCACCCGGACCTGCGCAGCCGTTCGCTGGATGGCCTGCAGGCGATCGGGTTCGACGGTTACGCGATCGGCGGCCTGGCGGTGGGCGAGCCGGAGCACGAGCGCAATGCGATGCTCGAACACCTGCATCCGCAGCTGCCGGCCGATCGGCCGCGTTACCTGATGGGCGTGGGTCGGCCGGAAGACCTGGTCGAAGGCGTCGCCCGCGGCGTGGACATGTTCGACTGCGTCATGCCGACCCGTAACGCGCGCAACGGCCACTACTTCACCGCGTTCGGCACGGTGCGCATCCGCAATGCCAAGTACGAGCGCGACCTGGACCCGATCGAGCCGGGCTGTGGTTGCCCGGCGTGCAGCGGCGGTTTTACCCGCGCCTACCTGCGCCACCTGGACCGCTGCAACGAGATGCTGGCGCCGATGCTCGGCACCCTGCACAACCTCTGGTACTACGAGAAGCTGATGGCCGACATGCGCGCGGCCATCGCGCAGGGAACCTTTGTCGCATTCAGGCAGTCCTTCTATGCGGCTCGCGGCGCCCAGGCGCCGGCCCTCCCGGGCCAGGCCGCCTGATCGCACTGCCCGGCCGGCAGTGCGGGCCGGCGGCCCCATGGCATAATCGGGGACTCTGCGCCCGCAAGGGCGCATTCGATTGAACGCGGGGCCGGAGTGCCGGTACCGCGCCCAACCTTAGGACGCAAAGATGAACCTGCTCGATTTCCTGATCCCCACCGCCCAGGCCCAGACCGCCGGTGGCGCGCAGGGCGGTGGCAACCCGCTGCTGACCTTCCTGCCGATGATCGGCCTGCTGGTGGTGATGTACTTCCTGATGATCCGCCCGCAGATGAAGCGGCAGAAGGAACACCGCGCCATGCTAAACAAGCTGAGCCGCGGCGATGAAGTCATCACCTCCGGCGGCATTGCCGGCGTGGTCGCCGAGGTTGGCGAGAACTTCATCACCATCGAAGTGGCCGACAACGTGCGCGTGCGCGTGCAGAAGGGCTCGGTGGGCAACGTGCTGCCCAAGGGCACGCTGAAGTCCGCCTGATCCCATTCCTTTTCCTGATGCGTGGCGCCGGGGAGGCGCCGCGCGGGGTTCCGCAATGCTTGAATTTCCTCGTTGGAAATATTTCCTGATCCTGGCCGTGCTGGTGATCGGCGTGCTTTACGCACTGCCGAACGCCTACCAGAAGGATCCCGCCGTCCAGATCACCGCGCAGCGCGAAGGCGCGCTCGATGACGCCCTGCGCAGCAAGGTGGCCGACCAGCTGACCCAGGCCGGCATCACCGCCAAGTCGGTGGCAGTAGAAGGCAACAGCCTGATGGTGCGCCTGCCCAACCTGGAAGCGCAGAGCAAGGCCAGCAACCTCCTGCGCACCAGCCTGGGCGAGAACTACACCGTGGCCCTGAACCTGGCCTCGACCGTGCCGGACTGGCTGGCGCGCATCGGCGGCAAGCCGATGGTGCTGGGCCTGGACCTGCAGGGCGGCGTGCACTTCGTGCTCCAGGTCGACCAGAAGGCCGCGCTGGAAAAGCGGGTGGACGCCTATGCCGAAGACATTCGCGTAACCCTGCGTGACAACCGCATCGGCTACCAGTCGGTGGAGCGGCGTCCGGACAACAGCATCGTCGCCACGCTGAGCCCCTCGGCCGGCGCCGACGCTGCCGAGCGCGCCCGCGCCGCCCTGGCCAAGGCGCAGCCGACGCTGCGTTATGACGTCAGCGGCGATCGCATCAGCGTGACCATCCCGCAGGCCGAGCTGCAGCAGATCGCCGGCAGCGCGCTGGAACAGAACATCACCACGCTGCGCAACCGCGTCAACGAACTGGGCGTGGCCGAGCCGATCATCCAGCGCCAGGGCGAAGACCGCATCGTGGTCCAGTTGCCGGGCGTGCAGGACACCGCCGAGGCCAAGCGCCTGATCGGCGCGACCGCCACGTTGGAGTTCCGCCCGGTCGTCGATGGCGATGCCATGGATGCAGCCCGGACCGGCCGCGTGCCGCCGGACGCCAAGCTGTACACCGTGCGCGGCAGTGGCCAGCCGGTCCTGCTGAGCAAGCGCGTGCTGGCCTCGGGCGACCAGATGGTCAACGCCAGCGTCGGCGCCGACCAGAACGGCATGCCCGCGGTGAGCATCACCCTGAACAATGCCGCCGGCCAGCGCATGCTGGACTTCACCGGTGCCAACGTTGGCAAGCTGATGTCGGTGGTCTACATCGAGCGCATCCCGACGGTGACCGTGGTCAACGGCCAGGAAGTGCGCAGCGTCAAGGTCAAGGAAGAAGCGCTGTCGCCGACGCGCATTGCCGGCGTGTTCGGCAAGAACTTCCAGACCACGGGCCTTGAGAAGACCGAAGCGGAGAACCTGGCCAAGCTGCTGCGTGCCGGCTCGCTGGCCGCGCCGATGGACTTCGTCGAAGAACGCATCATCGGGCCGAGCCTGGGTGCGGAGAACGTCGAGCGCGGCATCACCGCCGTGTTGTACGCCTTCATCTTCACCCTGGCGTTCTTCACCATCTACTACCGCATGTTCGGCGTGATCACCTCGGTGGCCCTGCTGATGAACCTGCTGATCGTGGTGTCGGTGATGTCGATGTTCGGTGCGACGATGACGCTGCCCGGCTTCGCCGGCCTGGCGCTGTCGGTGGGCTTGTCGGTGGACGCCAACGTGCTGATCAACGAGCGTATCCGCGAAGAACTTCGCCACGGCGTACCGCCGAAGGCGTCGATCGCGGCCGGTTACGAAAAGGCCGGCGGCACCATCCTGGACGCCAACCTGACCGGCCTGATCGTGGGCGTGGCGCTGTATGCCTTCGGCACCGGTCCGCTGAAGGGCTTCGCCCTGACCATGATCATCGGTATTTTCGCCTCGATGTTCACCGCGATCACCGTGTCGCGCGCGCTGGCGCAGCTGATCTACGGCTCCCGCAAGAAGATCAAGTCCGTAGCCATCTGACCGGGTGAGAACGACACAATGAAAATTTTCCCGCTGCATCTCATCCCGAACGACACCAAGATCGACTTCATGCGTTGGCGTCACGCCACGCTGTGGCTGATGCTGGTCGTGTTCATCGCCTCGCTGGTGATCATTGGCATGAAGGGCTTCGACAAGAAGGCCTACGCGCTGGAGTTCACCGGTGGCACGGTGGTTGAGACCCGTTTCGACCAGCCGGCCAATGTGGACCAGGTACGACAGAAACTGGCTGCGGCCGGTTTCGACAATGCCCAGGTGCAGGGCTTTGGTGGTGGCAATGAGTTGATGATCCGCCTGCAGCCGCATGGCGAGAACAGCAATGCCGAAGGTGACCGCACGGTTTCGGCGCAGGTGCTCAAGGCGATCAACACCGCCGAGAACCCGGCCACCGTGTTGCGTACCGAGTTCGTGGGCCCGCAGGTGGGTGCCGACCTGGTCCGCGACGGCATCTACGCCACGCTGTTCATGCTGGTTGGCTTCCTGATCTACATCGCGTTCCGCTTCGAGTGGAAGTTCGCGGTGGTGGCCAGCCTGACGGCGTTCTTCGACCTGGTGGTTACTGCCGCCTACATCTACGGCACGGGTCGCGAGTTCGACCTGACCGTGCTGGCGGGCCTGTTGTCGGTGATGGGTTTTGCGATCAACGACATCATCGTGGTCTTCGACCGCGTGCGTGAAAACTTCCGCAGCCTGCGGGTGGAGCCGCTGGAAGTGCTCAATCGTTCGATCAACCAGACGCTGTCGCGTACGGTGATCACGGCGGTGATGTTCTTCCTGTCGGCCTGGGCGTTGTACCTGTATGGCGGCACCTCGATGGAAGGCCTGGCGCTGACGCACATGATTGGTGCGGTGATCGTGGTGGTTTCCTCGATCGTGGTGGCGGTGCCGATGTTGTCGATCGGGCCGTTCAAGGTCACCAAGCAGGATCTGCTGCCGAAGGCGAAGGATGTAGAGGCGCTGGCGCGCCGGCCTTGATTTGGCTGGTTTTGCTGGGGTATCCCGAGGGAGGGGCCGCGCAATGCGCGGCCTTTTTCTTTTTGGCTCTTTTCTTCTCCCTCTCTAGCCGCAGGCTGCGGATGTACTTGTTCCCGCTTAGAGCGTGCACTGAGCGATAGCTTTCGTTGCCTTACGGTGCGGGCCCCGACCCCTCGGGGGCAGGCGTTTCGGTTCCGGCGTACGTCCGTGTACTCAGTCACCGACCGTGGGCCATCCATGGCCCACTAACGCCTGCCCCCGAGGGGTCGGTGCAAGGCGCGTCATTTTTCCCCACTTCGACAAAGCAGAGCGTTGCTCTTCGGACCGGTCGCGGCAATCTGTGGGGCGTCCGGGGGCGGTACCCCTTATCGGGGGCATGTGGCGACATGGATGTCGCCACATGAGCTCGAGTCCATGGATGGACGCCTTCGGCGTCCCCCGATAAGGGGTATCGCCCCCGGACGCCAAGCGCAGAACCATGAGAGCCGTGAGTCAGCAGAGTGCAGAACACCCTGATGGAGTTGAGGGAGAGAAAGAAACAAAAAAACCCCGGCCGAAGCCGGGGTTTTTCATTTGAGCCAACTGACCCGGATCAACGATCCGGTCGCGCCGCCGCAGTCTCGGTCTGCGCCTCCAGGAACTCCTTGGACTGCTCGTCCAGCTTGTCACCCAGCATGCGCCGCACCACCACGAAGAACAGCGGGATGAAGATCACGCCCAGCACCGTGGCGAACATCATGCCGCCAATCACGCCGGTACCAATCGAATGGCGGGCATTGGCGCCGGCACCGGTCGAGATCGCCATCGGCAACACGCCGAGGATGAAGGCGAAGGAGGTCATCAGGATCGGCCGGAAGCGCAGGTGCGCCGCCTCGATCGTCGCCTCACGCAGCGTCTTGCCCGCCGCGCGCTGCTCGACCGCAAATTCCACGATCAGGATCGCGTTCTTCGCCGCCAGGCCGATCACCGTGATCATGCCGATCTTGAAGTAGATGTCGTTCGGCAAGCCGCGCAGCAGCGAGAACGAGATCGCACCCAGCACGCCGATCGGCACCACCAGCAACACCGCCACCGGAATCGACCAGCTTTCATACAGTGCCGCCAGGCAGAGGAACACCACCACCACGGACAGGACCAGCAGCAAGGTCGCCGCGTTGCCGGCGATGATTTCCTGGTACGACATGCCCGACCAGTCATAGCCGAAGCCGGCCGGCAGGTCGTTCTGCACGATCTCCTCCATCGCCGACATCGCCTGGCCCGAGGATTTGCCCGGGGCCGAGTTGCCGACCATGTTCACCGCCGAGTAGCCGTTGTAGCGGTTCAACGCCGGTGAGGCGTAGATCCACTCGGACTTGATCACGTTGCTCAACGGAATCATCGACGGTTGGCCGTCCGCATCCGTGGCCGTCGCGCTGGGCGTGTAGAAGCTGCGCAGCGATTCGGCACCGGCGCGGAACTGGTCATCGGCGCGCACGTTCACGCGCTTGATGCGACCTTCGTAGAAGAAGTCGTTGACATACACCGGCGCCAGCATCAACTGGATCGCACTGTAGATGTCCGTGACCGACAACCCCATCGACTGCGCCTGCACGCGATCCACGTGCAGCTGCAGCTGCGGTGCGTTTTCCAGGCCGTTCGGACGCACGCCCACCAGGGTGTCGGCACGCTCCGCGGCCTTGCCCAGCAGGATGTTGCGCGCGTTGGTCAGGGCCTCCTGGCCCGCGCCCGAGCGGTCCTGCAGCCACATGTCGAAGCCGCCGAACTGGCCTAGGCCGTTCACCGTGGGCAGGTTGACCACGAAGATCTGCGCGCCCTTGATGCCGTAGAAGGCGCCGTTCAACTGCTGGATCAGCTCGGTGGCGGTGACCTTGCGGTCATCCCAGGGCTTGAGGCGGATGAAGCCCATGCCCACGTTTTCGCCCGAGCCCAGGAAGCTGAAACCGGCCACCTGCAGCATGCCTTCGACCGCGTCCTGGTGCTCGAGCACCCCGCGCATCTGGGTGAACACCTCGTTGGTGCGGTTCTTGGTCGCGCCCGGCGGCAGCTGCACGATCGCCAGCGCAAAGCCCTGGTCTTCTTCCGGCAGGAAGCTGCCCGGCATGCGCGTGAACAGGAAGCCGCACAGCGCCACCAGCACCACGAACAGCATCATCCAGCGCGGGGCGCGCTTGAGGGTGTGGCCCACCAGGCCGACATAGCGGTGGGCCACCTTGTCGTAGTACTTGTCGAAGGTGCGGAATACCCAGTTCTTCTTCTGGCCGTGGGTCGAGGTGAGGAAGGCGGCGCACAGGGCAGGCGTGAAGGTCAGCGCCAGGAACGCCGAAAAGCCCATCGACATCGCGATGGTGATGGCGAACTGCTTGTAGATCGCGCCCGCTGCGCCCGGCTGCATCGACGAGGGAATGAACACCGCCGCCAGTACCACCGTGATCGCCACCACCGCGCCGGTGATCTGGGTCATCGCCTTGGTCGTGGCCGCCTTCGGCGCCAGGTGCTCCTCGGTCATGATGCGTTCGACGTTCTCGATCACCACGATCGCGTCATCGACCACGATGCCGATCGCCAGCACCATCGCAAACAGGGTCAGCTGGTTGATGGTGAAGCCGATGATCCACATGCCCAGGAACGTGCCCAGCAGCGCCACCGGGATCACCAGGGTCGGGATGACCGTGGCGCGGAAGTTCTGCAGGAACAGCAGCATCACCAGGAATACCAGGATGATGGCCTCGATAAGCGTGTGCACGACCTCTTCGATGGAGATCTTCACGAATGCGGTGCTGTCGTAAGGCGAGAACCAGCTCACGCCCTGCGGGAAGCTCGGCGCCAGCTCGTCCATCTTCGCCGTGACCGCTTCGGCCACGCTCAGCGCGTTGGCGCCGGGCAGCAGCTGGATGGCGAACGCGCCGGTGGGCTTGCCGTTGTACTGCGTATCAAAGCCGTAGTTCGACGGGCCGAACGCGACGCGGCCGACGTCCTTCAGGCGCACGGTGGCGCCGTTGCTGTCGGTGCGCAGGATGATGTTCTCGAACTCCTGCGGCGAGCTGAAACGGCCCTCGGCCGAGACCGTGGCGGTGAAGCCCAGGCCTTCCGGTGCCGGGTCGGCGCCGATCGAGCCGGCGGCGAACTGCACGTTCTGGTTCGAGATCGCCTGGTACACCTGGCTGGCCGACAGGTGGAAGCCCTGCAGCCGCTCCGGGTTGAGCCAGATGTTCATCGCGTACTCGGCGCCGAACTGCTGGGTGCTGCCGACGCCGGGCACGCGCGAGATCTGGTCGAGCACGCGCGAACCGACGATGTCGTTGAGCGCGTCGCGGTCGATGGCCGGGTTGTCCGAACGCAGCGCCACCACCATCAGGAAGCCGGCGTTGGCCTTTGCCACCACCACGCCCTGCTGGTTCACTTCGGTGGGCAGGCGCGGGGTGGCCAGGGCCACCTTGTTCTGCACCTGCACCTGGGCGATGTCCGGATTGGTGCCGGTCTCGAAGGTGAGGGTGATGCTGACCCGGCCGTTGGAGGCCGAGGACGAGTTGAAGTACAGCAGGTGGTCGATGCCGGTGAGCTGTTGCTCGATCACCTGGGTAACCGCCTTTTCGGCGGTGTCGGCGCTGGCGCCGGGATAGGTGGCGCTGACCGTGACCTGTGGCGGGGCGATGGAAGGATAGGACTCCACGCCCAGGTTGAGGATCGCGATCACGCCGCTGAGCGAGATCAGGATCGCCACCACCCAGGCGAATACCGGGTGTTCAATGAAAAATTTTGGCATGGCCGGGTCCCGTTACTTCTTCTCTGACGGCGCGGGCGCGGCGGCCGGCTTGGCGCCGGGCTGCTGCGGTTGCGCTGCGTTCGGATCGAACGGCACCGCCTTGGCGGGGGCACCTTCCTTGACCTTCTGCTGGCCGCTGACGATCACCTGGTCGCCGGCCTGCAGGCCGCTGGTGATCACCCACTGGCCGTTCTGCTGGCTATCGGCCACCAGATCGCGGCGCACGACCTTGCCATCCTTGCCGACCACCAGCGCATAGGCGCCATGCGCATCGCGCTGCACGCCGGCCTGCGGCACCAGGAACGCGTTGCCGCGCTGGCCCAGGATGGCATCGAAGGACACGAACGAACCGGGCAGCAACACGTGCTCGGGATTGGGCAGCAAGGCGCGCAGCGAGACGCTGCCGGTGCTCGGGTCCACGGTGACCGAGGTGAAGTCCAGGGTGCCGGCATGCGGATAGACGCTGCCGTCGCCGAGCTTGACCTGCACCGTGGCCTGGCCATCGCCGCTCAGGGCGACACTGCCCTGGGCCTGCGCCTGGCGCAGCTGCGCCAGCTCATCGCCGCTCATCGAGAAGTTGACGTACAGCGGATCGAGCTGGTCGATCGTGGTGAGCAGGGTGACATCGCCCTGGCCGACCAGCGCGCCTTCGGTGACCTGCTGCTTGCCGGCGCGGCCGCTGATCGGCGCGGTCACCGTGGCGTAGCCGAGGTTGATCCGCGCGGTCTGGACCGCAGCGCGGGCCTGCTGCACCGAGGCGGCCGAGGTGCGCTCGGTGGCTTCGGCGGTGTCCAGGTCGGACTTGGACACGTAGCTTTGCGGCGCCAGGCGGCGGGCACGGTCCGCGGCGATCTTGGCGTTGGCGTAAGTGGCTTCAGCCGCGGCCAGTTCGCCCTGGGCCGAGGACAGCGTGGCCTGCAAGGGCGCCGGGTCGATCTGGAACAGCGGCTGGCCTTCCTTGACGTCGGTTCCCTCGGTGTACAGGCGCTTGAGCAGCACGCCGGCCACGCGCGCGCGCACATCGGAGGTGCGGAAGCCGGACAGGCGGCCAACCAGCTCGCGCTGCACCGGCAAGGTCTGCGGCTTGGCGTCGATCACGCTGACTTCCGGCGGCGGGGGCTGCTGCTGTTCCGGCTTCTTGCAGGCGGCCAGCGCCACCGTGATGGCACAGGCCAGGGCGAGGGTGCGGAGCGGGGCGGTCATCGGTGGAAACTCCGTTTTCTATTGTTTTTAAGCGGGATCGGGGGATGGCGCTGCCGGGGCAGCGAAGGCGCGCAGGAAACTGTCGATCGTGAGTTCCGCCCACCGGCGCCGTGCAGTGGCGTCGGATCGGTGCGGTGTATGAAACCGCTGCCTTTCGAAATCCAAGCCGACGATCATGCCCAGCAGCAGCTCGGCCATCGCGTGCGGATCGTCATGCCTGAGCTGGCCACGTGCGCTGGCCCGGCCCAGGCATTGTGCCAGCCGATCCTGCAGTGCGGCGATCCCCTCGGCGTAGATTTGCTGCGCCTGGTCGGGGAACCGGTGCGACTGCGCGTCGATCAGGCGGCAGGTCTGGATCACGTGGGGGCGATTCAACTGCTCGAGGTGACGCTGGGCGAAGGCCAGCAGGCTGGCGCGCAGGTCCAGGTCCTGGTGGTCGAGTGCGTCGGTGGTCAGGGCGACCTGGTCGCGCATCACCGCGCGCAGCAGGTTTTCCTTGCAGCCGTAATGACTATAAAGCGTCTGCTTGGAGCAGCCGGCCCGCGCGGCCACGGCCTCCATGCTCAGGCGCATGCCTTGTTCGGCAAGCAATGCATGCACGGCCTCGTGCACGGCATTGTGCACGCGCCGGTCGCGGGCGTGGCGCAGCCGGGAGGGAGAGGTGGTCGGCATCATCGAATGGACTATACCGTCCAGTTCAGTTTTAAAGTAGCCTTGACGTGCTAACTCGGGCCGTGCACAAAGCGCACCGCTTTTGCCGATCGTGGCCGTTGTTGGCCGCGGTTGGCGTCAGGGGCCGCCAGCGAATGGCGAAGAACGAACGGGGGCGTATCGAGGGCGATGCAGTGGGGCCGCTGCGCCTGGCGCGAAGACGCGCGATGCGCGATGCGCGTTACAAACGGTGCGCATACGACGCTCGCTTGCTTGAACGCAGTACAAACCCGAACGCTATATTCCGCTATGCAGCAAGGCACTGTCATGGCGCATCGTTACAATTCGCAACTTTCCCGTCGGGCTCCGATCGCTCTTCTCATGAAACCCAAGAAAGCTGCTTCGAAATCGACCCAGGCCACCGTGTCCAAGACCCGCGGCCCGCGTGCAGTTGCTCCGGCCCGCACCACGGTGCCGGCCTTCAGTCTCGAACCGGTGTTCGCCGCGTTGCGCAAGCGCTATCCCGCTGCGCGCCAGGCCGAGGCGCAGGCCTTCGCCGGCGACTTCTACAAGCGCATGGAGTCGGACGAATTCCCGCACCACACCGCCGAGGAGTGGGCTGCGCTGGCCGGTGACATGCTCGAGTTCGCGCGCACGCGCAAGCCGGGCACCGCCAATGTGCGCGTGTTCAATCCGAGCATGAAGGGCAACGGCTGGGAATCGCCGCACACGGTGCTGCAGATCGTCAACGACGACATGCCGTTCCTGGTCGACTCGGTGAGCATGGCGCTGGCCGAGATCGGCGTGGGCGTGCACGTGCTGGGCCATCCGGTACTGCAGTTCGCGCGCGATCGCGCCGGCAAGCTGACGGCAGTGGGCGAGGGCAAGGCCGAGTCGCTGATGGTGCTGGAGATCGACCGCCAGCCCGCCGAGGAATTGCAGAAGATCCAGGCCACCATCGGCAATGTGCTGGCCGAAGTGCGCGCCATCGTCGGCGACTGGGCGGTGATGCGCGAACGCATGCTCGGCCTGGCCGACGATCTCACCACCCGCCGCCTGCCGGTGGACGATGACAGCCGCCATGAGGCGCAGGAGTTCCTGCGCTGGGCCGCCTCGGATCACTTCACCTTCTTCGGCTACCGCGAATATCGCGTGGAGAAGCGCAACGGCGAGGAAGTGCTGGCGCCGGTCGAGGCCAGTGGTCTGGGCCTGATGCGCGGCAAGGACAAGTCGCCGGCGCGCCCGGTGCAGACGCTGGCCGGCAACGCGATGAGCAGCGGCAGCGGTCCGAAGGACGTGCTGATCCTGACCAAGACCAACGCCCGTTCGCGCGTGCATCGCGCCGGCTACATGGATTACATCGGCGTGCTGGAATATGACGCCAAGGGCCGGATCATCGCCGAGCAGCGTTTCCTGGGCCTGTTTACCTCCAGCGCGTACAACCGCCGCCCGTGGGAAATCCCGCTGGTGCGCCGCCGCCACGACCACGTGATGACGCAATCCGGCCTGGCGCCGAGCAGCCATAGCGGCAAGGCGCTGCGCCACATCCTGGAAACCCTGCCGCGCGAGGAACTGTTCCAGTCCAACGAGGAAGAGCTGTATCGCACCGCGATCGGCATTCTCGGCCTGCAGGAGCGCGTGCGCAGCCGCCTGTTCCTGCGTCGCGACAAGTACAGCCGCTTCATCTCGGCCCTGGTGTACCTGCCGCGCGAACGCTTCAACACCGACGTGCGCCTGCGCATCGAAGCCTTGTTGAAGGATGCGTTGCATGGCGAGTACATCGATTCCACCGTGGTGCTCGGCGAATCGCCGCTGGCCCAGCTGCACCTGATCGTGCGGCCGAAGGCGGGGGAAGCGCTGGAGTTCGACACCAGCGACCTGGAACGTCGCCTGGCCCACCTGCTGCGCAACTGGCAGGACGACCTGCGCGAAGCGCTGGTCGCACGCCATGGCGAAGCAGTCGGCCTGCGCATGGCCGCCGCCTATGGCCGCGCGCTGCCGGCCGGCTACATCGAAGAATCGAGCACTGAAGCTGCCGCCAGCGACGTCGAGCACCTGGCCGCCTTGACCGGCCCGGATGACCTGCACCTGAGCCTGCAGGCCGTGCGTGGTGGCGATACCGAAGGCCTGCGCCTGAAGCTGTATCGCCAGCTCGACGACATCCCGCTGTCCGATGCCCTGCCGATGATGGAGAACATGGGCCTGCGGGTGATCTCCGAGCGCCCGTATCGCCTCCAGGTGGGTGACACGCCGCTGTACATCCAGGATTTCGAAGTCGAATCCACCGCCGGCACGATCGACGCGGCCAATGCCGACGCCGCGTTCGGCGAGGCATTCGCCCGCATCTGGCATGGCGACGCCGAGAACGATGGCTTCAATCGCCTGATCCTGTCGGCCGGCCTGCACTGGCGCCAGGTCGCGATGCTGCGTGGCTACTGCAAGTACCTGCTGCAAACCGGCGTGCCGTTCTCGCAGAGCTATGTCGAGCAGACCTTCCAGCACTATCCGCTGCTGGTGCGCCTGTTGGTGGAGCTGTTCGAAGCGCGCTTCGACCCGGCCACCGGCAACGAGAGCAAGGCCGACATCGCCGATGGCCAGGCGCGCCTGAAGGCTGCGCTGGGCGTGCTCGCCGCCGGTGACGAAGCCACGTTGAAGGCATTGCAGCCGGTGCTCGAAGCGCGCAAGGCCGATCGCAATGCGCAGTTGGAGGCCACCCGCGCCGCCCTGCTCAAGCTGCTCGACCGTGTGGCCAGCCTCGATGAAGACCGCATCCTGCGCAGCTTCATCGGCGTGATCGACGCCACCTTGCGCACCAGCTATTTCCAGACCGATGCAGCCGGCAACCACGGCCATTGCATCAGCTTCAAGTTCGACTCGGCCAAGGTGCCGGACCTGCCCAAGCCGCGCCCGTACCGCGAGATCTTCGTCTACGGCCCGCGCGTGGAAGGCGTGCACCTGCGCTTCGGCGCGGTGGCCCGCGGTGGCCTGCGCTGGTCCGATCGCCGCGAGGATTTCCGTACCGAGGTGCTGGGCCTGGTCAAGGCGCAGATGGTGAAGAACACCGTGATCGTGCCGGTCGGCGCGAAGGGCGGCTTCTTCTGCAAGCGTCCGCCGCTGGCCGGTGATCGCGATGCGATCCAGGCCGAGGGCATCGCCTGCTACAAGCTCTTCATCCAGGGCCTGCTGGACATCACCGACAACATCGTCGGCGGCAAGATCATTGCCCCGCCGCAGGTGGTGCGCCACGACCAGGACGATCCGTACCTGGTGGTGGCTGCCGACAAGGGCACCGCGACGTTCTCCGACATCGCCAATGGCCTGGCCATCGCGCACGGGTTCTGGCTGGGCGACGCGTTCGCCTCCGGCGGCTCGGTGGGCTATGACCACAAGGGCATGGGCATCACCGCGCGTGGCGCCTGGGAGTCGGTCAAGCGCCACTTCCGTGCCATGGGCCGCGATAGCCAGAGCGAGGACTTCACCTGCGTCGGCATCGGCGACATGTCCGGTGACGTGTTCGGCAACGGCATGCTGTTGTCGCGGCATATCCGCCTGGTGGCCGCGTTCGACCACCGCCACATCTTCCTGGACCCGAATCCGGATGCGGCCAGCTCGTTCGTCGAGCGCGACCGCCTGTTCAAGCTGCCGCGGTCGAGCTGGGCCGATTACGACGCCAAGCTGATCAGCAAGGGCGGCGGCATCTTCCCGCGCACGCTCAAGGCGATCGAAATCACCCCGCAGGTGCGCGAAGTGCTGGCGCTGGACGCTTCAGTGAAGAGCCTGTCGCCGAACGACCTGATGAACGCCATCCTCAAGGCACCGGTCGACCTGTTCTGGAACGGCGGTATCGGCACCTACGTCAAGGCTTCGAGTGAGAGCCATGCCGATGTGGGCGATCGCGCCAACAACGGCCTGCGCGTCAATGGCGGCGAGCTGCGCTGCAAGGTGGTGGGCGAGGGCGGCAACCTGGGCCTGACCCAGCTCGGCCGCATCGAGGCCGCGCAGCAGGCAGGCGTGCTGCTCAACACCGACTTCATCGACAACTCCGCCGGCGTGGACACCTCCGATCACGAGGTGAACATCAAGATCCTGCTCAACGCCGTCGTGCAGGACAAGAAGCTCACGGTGGACGCGCGCAACAAGCTGCTGGCCTCGATGACCGATGAGGTCGCCGAGCTGGTGCTGTGGGACAACTACCGCCAGAACCAGGCCATCAGCCTGATGGAGCGGATGAGCGTCAAGCGCCTGGGCTCCAAGCAGCACTTCATCCGCACGCTGGAGCAGCAGGGCCTGCTGGATCGGCAGATCGAGTTCCTGCCGTCGGATGCGGAACTGTCCGCGCGCAAGGCGCGTGGCCAGGGCCTGACCCGTCCGGAGCTGGCGGTGCTGCTGTCCTACTCCAAGCTGGTCGCGTTCCAGCAGCTGCTGGAATCGGACATCCCGGAAGATCCGTACCTGTCCAAGGAGCTGCAGCGCTACTTCCCGCAGCCTTTGCAGAAGAAGTACGCCGACGCGATGGAGAAGCACCGCCTCAAGCGCGAGATCATCGCCACGGCGGTCACCAACACCACCATCAACCGCATGGGCGCGACGTTCCTGATGCGCATGCAGGAAGACACCGGCCGCAGCATCGCCGAGGTCGCCAAGGCGTACACGATCAGCCGCGAGACGCTGGATGCGCGTTCGCTGTGGACGCAGATCGATGCGCTGGATGGCAAGGTGCCCGAATCGGTGCAGATCGACGCACTGGAAGTGATCTGGCAGCTGCAGCGCTCGTTCGTGCGCTGGTTGCTGCTGCGCCCGGGCGCGATGCCGGGCATCACCACCGCGGTGGAGCGTTACCACGGCCCGTTCAACGACATCCGCGTCGCCTCCGGCGTGCTGGGTGATTCGCAGCGCCCGGCCTACGTGGCGAGCGTGCAGGAATGGAAGGACAAGGGCCTGCCGCCTGCGCTGGCGCAGCAGCTGTCGGAACTGCGCTACCTGGAACCGGCGTTCGACATCATCGAAACCGCGCGTACCCGCAAGCTGAAGCCGGTGGAGGTGTCGAAGGTGCACTTCCGCCTGGGCGAAGCGCTGCAGCTGCCGTGGTTGTTCGAGCAGATCGACGCGCTGGAGGTCAACGGCCGCTGGCATGCGGTGGCGCGTGGCGTGCTGCGTGACGAACTGGCGGCCCACCAGCGCACGCTGGCCGGCCAGGTGCTGTCGATGCCGGGCAGCACGGCCGAGGCGAAGGTGGCGCGCTGGATGGGGCGCGATGATTCGAGCCTGCGCTTCACCTTGTCGATGCTGCAGGAGCTGGCGGCGCAGAAGACGCTGGATTACCCGACCGCATCGGTGGCGGTGCAGCGCCTGGGCCAGTTGGCGGCGCACGGGGTCTGAGCTTCGCTCGGGCCTGGCTTGCCCTGGCTGCCCTCACCCCCAACCCCTCTCCCGCAAGCGGGAGAGGGGAGCGCAGCGCGGTCGCGGCAATGCCCGAAGTCTCCCTTCTCCCGCTTGCGGGAGAAGGTGCCCGAAGGGCGGATGAGGGTATGCTGCCGGCTGATCCACGGAGCCGACGATGACCGCTTCCCCCCGCATCGCCTTCCTCGCCAGCAATACGGATGCCGCGCAGCGCACGCGCGCCGACTACGCGCAGCGCTACGGCGATCATCCCGTCGATCAGGCGCAGGTGCTGTGTGCCCTGGGCGGCGATGGCTTCATGCTGCAAACCCTCCACCGCCACGGTGGCGCCGGCAAGCCGGTGTTCGGGATGAAGCTCGGTTCGATCGGCTTTTTGATGAACCAGTTCCGCGATGACGATCTGATCGAGCGCCTGGCCCGCGCCGAGCCGGCACACCTGCGGCCGCTGGAAATGATGGCGCAGACCGAATCCGGCACCACCACCGGCTCCCTTGCCTACAACGAAGTCTCCCTGCTGCGGCAAACCCGCCAGGCCGCGCACCTGCGCATCGACCTCAACGGCCAGACCCGCATCGAAGAGCTGATAGGCGACGGCGTCCTCGTCTCCACGCCGGCCGGCAGCACCGCCTACAACTACTCCGCGCACGGCCCGATCCTGCCGCTGGGCTCGCACACCCTGGCGCTGACCCCGATCGCCCCGTACCGCCCGCGACGCTGGCGCGGGGCCATCCTCAAGGCCGATACCGAAGTGCGCCTGCGGGTGCTGGACCCGTACAAGCGCCCGGTCAGCGTGACCGCCGATTCGCACGAAACCCGCGACGTGGTCGAAGTGACCATCCGCGAATCGCGCGAGCATCGCGTCACCTTGCTGTTCGACCCCGAACACAACCTGGAAGAACGCATCCTCAGCGAGCAGTTCATGACCTGAGGCGTTCGCCACGCCCGAACCCCGCGCGCCGGCCGGTCTGCGGCACAATGTCATCCCAAGCGCTACCCGGTTCCAAGCTGCAATGGCCGACAACACCCCCCGCCTGCTGACCGTCGCGGTGACTTCGCGCGCCCTGTTCGACCTGGAAGAGGGTCACGCCCTGTTCGAGCGCGATGGCGTGGAAGCCTATGCGGCCTACCAGCGCGAGCACGAGGACGACGTCCTGCGCCCAGGCGTCGCCTTCCCGGTCGTGCGCAAGCTGCTGGCGCTGAACGAAGGTGCGCCGCCGGAGACGCCGCGGGTCGAGGTGATCCTGCTCTCGCGCAACTCGGCCGATACCGGGCTGCGCATCTTCAACTCGATCCAGCACTACGGGCTGGGCATCGTCCGCGCCACCTTCACCTCCGGCGAGGCCACCTGGCCCTACGTCAAGCCGTTCGGCACCGACCTGTTCCTGTCCGCCAATCCGGATTCAGTGCGCCGCGCGCTGGCCCATGACGTGGCCGCGGCGACGATCCTGCCGCGACCGGCCAGTGAGGTCGTCGATGCGGCCATCGCGCCGGAAGCGATGCCGCACGCACGCCAGCTGCGCATCGCCTTCGACGGCGATGCAGTGATCTTTGGCGATGAGAGCGAGCGGATCTCCCGCGAGCAGGGCGTGGAAGCCTTTGGCCGGCACGAGCGCGAGAACGCCCGCGAACCGCTGACCGGCGGGCCGTTCCGCAACTTCCTCTCGGCGCTGCACGCGCTGCAGGCCGCCTTCCCGGCGGGCGAGTCCTCGCCGATCCGCACGGCGCTGGTCACCGCGCGCTCGGCGCCGGCGCACGAACGGGTGATCCGCACCCTGCGCGAGTGGGGCGTGCGCCTTGACGAGGCGCTGTTCCTCGGTGGCCGGCACAAGGGGCCGTTCCTGGCCGCGTTCGGCGCCGACATCTTCTTCGACGATTCCCAGCACAACATCGACAGCGCCCGCCAGGTGCAGCATGTGGCCGCCGGCCACGTGCCGCATGGCGTGGCCAACGATCCAAGGCCGCAATGAACGGGCCGGGTGCGCGGCCGCCGGGCGTATCGCCGGCCCACGTGCACCGCACCTGGCGTTTCGTGGAACTGCGGTTCGAAGGCGCGGTGACGCAGACCCGCATGCTGCGCTGGGCGCCAGACCTGCTATGGACCTCGTACACCCGCAGCATGCTCGCCGCGCTGTGGCTGCACCCGGCGCCGCGACGCGTCGGGATCATCGGCCTCGGCGGCGGCGCGCAGCCGAAGTTCCTGCATCGGCATTTCCCGCAACTGGACGTGGAAGTGGTCGAGAACAATGCGGCCGTGCTGGGCCTGCGCGAGGCCTTTCGCGTGCCGGCCGACGATGCGCGCCTGCGCGTGGTGGCCGGTGACGGCGCGGACTGGCTGCAACAGCGCGCCGGCGCCTTCGATGTGCTGTTGGTGGATGCCTACGATGCCGGCGGCATCCCGCCACACCTGGGCAGCGCCGGGTTCTATGCAGACTGCCACGCGGCCTTGTCTGCGGATGGCGTGATGGCGGCCAACCTGTACGACACCGACCTGCGACAGCATCGCGCCTACCTGGCCCAGGCGTTTGGCCGAAGCAGCCTGATGCTGCCCGAGCCGGACATGAGCAACCAGGTCGCCTTTGCCTGGCGAGGCGTGCCCGCGCCGCCCGATGCCGCGACATGGTTGGGCGCCTTGCCGCGCGCGGTGCGATGGCAGCTGCGCGGCGGCGTACGACGCCTGGCGCGGGCCTGGGCCAGCCACTGAGCAGTTGTCCACATCGGGTGTGGATGCGCGGTGGCCCAACATGTGGATAACTCGCGCGGCCCCTTGCTGCGCCTCGCGATGAATCGCTATGGCCAAAAAATGATCACGCCGTTACCGCTTCATGGCGCGCCGGGGTTTCCCAGCGGCAGGCGGATATCGGTCAAGCGCCAGCGCAGGCCCTGGCGGTCAAGCACGAACACGATCGGTTGGCCGCTATCGGTCTGCACCGTGGCAGTGAAGCGCGAGGTCGACTCGAAGTGCTTGCGGGCCGCGTGCAATGGGCGGGCCGGCATCGGGCGCGACCAGGTATCGCCATCGATCGTCTCGCCGCTGGCGCGTTTCCACAGCTGATGCCCTTGCAGCAGGGCGCCGATGCCCATCGGCGTGACCAGGGTATCCACCCCGGCGCCGGTGAGGCCGCCCGCCAACTGCAGGGCGAAGCCGCCTAGCAGGCTGGACTGCGCATCGATGCCAGCGCGGCGGACCAGGTAATCATCGAGCTGCGCCTTGACGTTGGCGCGCAGGCGCGGGAAATCGACATGGCGTTCAAGCGCGGCGGTGTCCTGCTGCTCGATGGCCCGGCTGATCCCGCGGATCGCCAGGTAGGGCCCGGCGACGACATACGCGCCCAGCGCGAGCAGGAGCAGCAGGGGCAGGAGCCACCAGAACCTTTTCATCAGAACTCCAGGTCGAGCGCCGCGCACAGATAATCCACGAACGGGCCGAGCGCAGCCAGGTCGGTGGCGACCGTCTGCCGCAGGCGCGGGCCGGTCATGGTCTCGTCGTCGAGGGAACGCCACATCACCCAGTTGCGGTGCTTGAGATCGTCCATGAACTCGAAATCCGCCGGGAAGCCCCGCGGCGGGCGCACCAGTTTTTCGGTCTCCTCCAGTTCGAAACGGCGACGCAGCGCGGGTGCATGCGCCGCGGCCTTCCAACTGCCGGGGTTATCGAAGATGAACTGCCGCACCTTGCGCTGCGTATCCGGCTCCGGGTGCCACAGGCCGGCGCCGACGAAGCTGCCGCCCGGCTGCAGGTGCAGGTAGAACGACGGTGCGGGCACCTGCCGGCGGCGTTCGTGGAAGAAGCGCGCGCCCTGCCAGGTCTTGTACGGCGACTTGTCGTTGGAGAAACGCGCATCGCGGTAGATGCGGAACAACGAACCGCCATTGCCGCGCGGATCGGCGCGGAACTGCTGGCTGACCTGCGCCAGCGCCGGCTGCAGGTCGGTGATGAGCTGCAGGAACGGCTGCCGCACATGGGCGTCGTAGTCGGCGCGATGCGCTTCGAACCAGGCCTTGTCGTTGTGCCTGGCCAGCCCGCGCAGGAACTTCAGGCTGGCGGCGGTGAAATAACTGCTCATAGGTTCCTCTCCAGGTCGGCGCCCCAGGCGGCCAATTGGTCGAGCAGCGCCTGGCGACCGAAATCTTCGGCATTGGCCACGCGCAGCTCGGCGATCTGCGCCTGGAACTGCGCGAAGGTCACTTCCGAAAGGCCGTTGTCATCGACCAGCCGGCGCTGCCGGTATGCATTCCAGCGCTGTTGCTCGACGGCATCGAGCGACTCGGGCCAGTTGCGCGCACGGTAGCGGAACAGCAGCTCCGGCAGGCGCGGGTCGGTGAAACGGCTCTCCAGCGGCGCGAGTGCCTGCGGCGTGCTGGCGCGCACGGCGGGGAACAGCCGGCGATCGCTGTCGCCGAGGAAGCCATCGTAGAGCGACGCATCGGCATCGGCGGGTGCGCCGCCGCGTTCACCGGCGTAGACCCGGCGGACCTTCTCAACCAGCGCCGGGCCGTGCGTGCGCAGCAGCGCCGCGTTGGCTTCGATCTGCGCGGGATCGATGCCGAGGCGCTCGAAATCCGGCGCACGCAGGTGTGACCAGGCGACCAGCGCTGGCGACTTGTTCAGATGCACTTCCTTCAGGCCGATGCGCTGCTCGCCTTCCGGCAGCGCGCTCGCCGGCACGTATAGACGCTCGGCGATGTCTTCCGGCGACAGCGCCAGCAGCGGCGCGATATCACCCGTCAGGTCAAACACGATCACGCGGCTGTCCACACGCGGGTGCCGGGTCAACGGCAACACCGGCGCAGCGCACAGGCGTGCAGCCGGATAACGTTGCGACACGTGCAGCACCGGTTGCATCGCCACCACATCGAGCAGGCTGGCCGCGTAGCGCTTGTCGCGCAGCTTCAGGGCGTAATCCCAGAGCCTGGGTTGGTGGCGGCGGAACAGGCGCGCCAGGCCGATGGTGGCGAACACATCCGACAGCGCCTCGTGCGCATCGCCTTCGCGCACGTGGTTGGCGTGGGCGAGGTGTTCGAGCTTGAACGAGGTGGCGCCATCCTCGCGTTGCGGCCAAGTCACGCCGTCCGGACGCAGCGCATGCAGCAGGCGTAGCATGTCGAGCAGGTCCCAGCGCGAATTGCCGCCGCGCCATTCACGCTCGTAAGGGTCATGGAAATTGCGGAACAGGCCGAAGCGCACGAACTCGTCGTCGAAGCGCAGCGAGTTGTAGCCCAGCGTGCAGGTCTGCGGCCGGCCCATCTGTTCGACGATGCGCGAGAACGCCTCGGCCTCGTTCACGCCCTCGCGCTGCGCCAGCTGCGGGGTGATGCCGGTGACCAGGGTGGCGTAAGGGGAGGGCAGCAGATCGTCGGCCGGCTTGACGAAGAAGCTCACCGGCTCGTCGATCACGTTGAGCTCGGCATCGGTACGCACCGCCGCGAACTGGGCGATGCGGGTGCGGCGCGGGTCCTGGCCGTAGGTCTCCAGGTCGTAGAACAGGAAACTCTCGGCCATCTCAGTGCGCCCCCGGCAACGGCGTCAGCCGCTCGTGGATGACGTTCGCCAGCGCGGCCCAGTCGATGCCGTCCAGGCTGCTGCGTCCGCGCGTGGCCTCTACCAGGATCTCGCGCTGGATCTCGCTGCGTGCCAGCGCCACTGCATAGGGCGTGCGCAGGAAGGTGACCATGGTGTAGTGCGGCACGAACAGCGTCGGCCAGCGCGCCTGCAATGCCTGCTCCAGCTGGCGCTGCAGCAGGAAATCCGGATCGTCGACGCGGTCGCGCATTTCCAGGTAGTTCTCCAGCGCCATCTGCTGGATCGCCGCCGCGTTGGCGTGCCGGCGGGTCTGGAACAGCGCATAGGCGCAGGCCAGATCCTCGTGCGCGTCGAGCGCCTCGGCCAAGGCCACGCAATCTTCGAAGGCGCAGTTCATGCCCTGGCCGTGAAACGGCACCATCGCGTGCGCCGCATCGCCGATCAACACCGCGCGACCGCCCAGGTACCAGCGATCCAGGTACAGCGTGCCGAGCAGGCCCGGTGGATGCGCTTCCCAGTCCTGGCGCAGGCGCGGGATCAGCGGCAGGGCATCGGGGAAGTCCTGCGCAAACAGGGCCTCGGCCTCTGCGCCACTGTTGACCGTGGCAAAGCTCGGCTTGCCCTCGTTGGGCAGGAACAAGGTCACGGTGAAGGTGCCGCCGTCGTTGGGCAGCGCGATGCACATGTAGCGGCCGCGCGGCCAGATGTGCAGGGCATGGCCCTCGATGCGGAAGCCGCCTTCGGCGGTGGGCGGGATCTCCAGCTCCTTGTACGAATGATCGAGGAACTCGATGCGCTCGCCGAGCATGTGCTTGCGGTTCATCGCCGCGCGCAGGGCCGAACCTGCGCCGTCTGCACCGACCAGGCTTTCAAACTGGATGTCGTGCGGCTGGTCGTCGCGGTCATCGATGAAGCGGGCGTAATTGGCTTCGAAGTCGACGGTGTGCAGACGCCGATGGAAATGCACCTTCGCCCCGGCCTGTTCGGCGAGGGTGAGCAGGGTGATATTGAGATCGGCGCGATGGATCGACCAAATCACCTCGCTGTCGTCGCGGCCATAGCGTTGCAGCTGCGGCGCCTCGTCGCGCGGATGCACCATGCGCCCGCGCATCATCACGGCCCGGGCCATCACCGCCTCCTCGGCGCCTGCGGCGCGCAGCGCATGGCGGCCACGTTCGGCGAGGGCCAGGTTGATCGAACGGCCGGACTCGTAGCCCTTGACCCGCGGATCACCGCGGCGCTCGTACACGGTGACACGCCAGCCGCGGCGCGAGAGCAGGATGGCCAACAGGCTGCCGGCCAGGCCAGCACCGATGAGGGTGAGGGAACGCGGTTGCGAAGGGCTCAAAGCGATGTCCGTCGGCGAAGGGGGAGGAGGCTCAGAGCCCGGCCCAGTGCTCCACTTCCTCGATGAAGTGGTGCAGGTCGATATGGCGGTTGTACAACGGCGTCGGCGCAATGCGGATCACGTCCGGCTCACGCCAATCACCAAGCACGCCGACCGATTGCAGGTACTCGAACAGCGCACGTCCCTGCGTGCGGCCGCCGGCCACGCGCAGCGACAACTGGCAGCCGCGCTGTTGCGGGTCACTTGGCGTCAATACCTGCAATACCTGCGGTACGCGCGCATGGATGAGTGCTTCCAGCAGCGCGGTGAGCTGCTCGGACTTGCGGCGCAGCGCCGGCATGCCGGCGCGCTCGAACAGCGCGAGCGAGGCGCGCAAGGGCGCCAGCGCCAGCACCGGTGGATTGCTCAATTGCCAGCCTTCCGCGCCCGGCGTGGGCACGAATTCCGGCGCCATGCGAAAACGGCTGGCGCGGTCATGGCCCCACCAGCCGGCAAAGCGCGGCAGATCGGCCTGCGCATGCCGCGCGTGGACGAAGCAACCGGCGACCGCACCGGGGCCGGCGTTGACGTACTTGTAGTGGCACCACACGGCGAAATCGGCGCCATCATCGTGCAGCGAGAGCGGCAGGTTGCCGACCGCGTGGGCGAGATCGAAGCCTACCTTGGCGCCCTGCGCCTGGGCCAGCTGCACGATGCGCGGCAGGTCGAAGGCCTGGCCGGTGCGGTACTGGATGCCGGGCCACAGCACCAGGGCCAGGCGCGGACCATGTTGTGCGATGGCCTGCTCGATGGCGGCCATCGAAATCGTGCCGTCCTCGGCGTCGGGTTGTACTTCGATCAGATCGGTCGCCGTATCGAAGCCGTGGAAGCGGATCTGTGATTCCACCGCGTGGCGATCGGTGGGGAACGCACCGGCTTCGATCAGGATGGCGGGGCGAGCGGCGGTGGGCTGGTAGAAGCTGACCATCATCAGGTGCAGGTTCACGCTCAGCGTGTTCATCGCCACGACTTCACTGGGCTGCGCGCCGACGAGGTGGGCGATCGGCTCGCGCACGAGTTCGTGGTAGGTGAGCCACTGCTCGGGGCCGGTGAAGTGGCCTTCGACGGCGAGCTGGGACCACTGGTCGAGTACCTGCTGCACCATCGCGCGTGCGCCGCGCGGTTGCAGGCCGAGCGAGTTGCCGACGAAGTAGGTCTGGTCGCGGCCGTTGTGCTGCGGGAACAGGAATTCGTTGCGCAGGGCGCGTAGGGGGTCGGCGGCGTCCAGCGCGGTGGCGTGGAGGCGGGTGAGCGAGTCGTTCATGGGAACGGGGTGCGGGAAAGTTGCTGTGCATTGTAAAGGTGGGTGGCTATCCCCCGCGCCTGTCGGCGCGCCCCCCTTGGCACAAGGGGGGCTGTTTCTCCATTTGGATCTTTGCCGTCTTCTTCTTAAAAGCGGCTCTCTTGGTTCTGCGCTTGGCGTCCGGGGGCGAGACCCCTTATCGGGGGACGCCAAAAGCGTCCATCCATGGACTTGAGCTCATGTGGCGACATCCATGTCGCCACATGCCCCCGA
>Ga0160473_100096_pt1 | contig 91002 bp, 89 predicted proteins | sample HID1975I_E11MG_FD_108217 | JGI IMG/M metagenome (GOLD analysis project Ga0160473, IMG submission 108217) | Enriched soil microbial communities from UW Madison campus, WI, USA - HID1975I_E11 MG | ecosystem: Environmental > Terrestrial > Soil > Unclassified | place: USA: Madison, Wisconsin...
CCGCGGCGACCGAGCCTGGGGCAAGGAGAGCCGTTGCGCGACGCGACGTGTCTTGCGGCGGTGGTCGGCGTGTGTCGGGGGCCGCCTCTGTGTCGCCGAGGAGCGCAGCGTGGCCGGCCTGCGCGCACAGGTGTGCGCGCTTCAACTTCTGACTCACCGTGTCTGTCTGAGCGCAGTGAACGCAGTGAACGCAGCGAGTTACACGGTGCAGGCCGGCCACGCGAGCACCGCAGGGCAGCCCCGAAGGGGCCGACACAGTGAAGGCCCCCGGCACGCGCCGCCCGCCGCCGCAGCAGGGCGCGTCGTCGCCTCGACACCCAAGCCAAACCGAAGCCCCACGCCGACGCCCGCACATCGCCCATAGAATGGCCAGGCCCACCCCCGGGCGCATCCTCGAAGGCGAACATCCACATGGGGTCCCTCAACTTCATCGGCGGTGAGAAAGGCGGCGTCGGCAAGTCGGTCACCGCACGGCTGCTGGCGCAATACTTCATCGACCGCAACAAGCCCTTCGTCGGCTTCGACACCGACCGCTCGCACAGCTCCTTCACCCGCTTCTACGAAGGCTTTGCCTCGCCGGTCGTGGTGGACACTTTCGAAGGGCTGGACGCCGTGGTCAACGGCTTCGAGGACAACCCGGCCCAGAACGTCATCGTCGACCTCGCGGCCCAGACGCTGGCGCCACTGGCGCGCTGGATCAAGGAATCGGACCTGTTCAGCGTTTTCAACGAGCTCGGCGTCCAGGTCAACTTCTGGCACGTGATGGATGACGGCCGTGATTCGACCGACCTCCTCGGCACGCTGGTCGACACCTTCGGCGACAAGCCGAACTACATCCTGGTGCAGAACTACGGCCGCGGCAGCGACTTCGGCATGCTGCTCGGGTCGCAGGCGATGGCCAAGGCGGCGCTCATGCGCGCGCACGTGATCGCCCTGCCCCGCCTCAACGAAGCCAGCATGCGCAAGATCGACGCGCACAACGCCAGCTTCTGGAAAGCGGTCAACGACCGACAGGGCGCCCAGGCGCTGGGGCTGCTCGAGCGCCAGCGCGTCAAGAGCTGGCTGGCGACGGTCTACGCCGCCTTCGACACGCTGCCGCTGTAGCCGGCGGGCGCGCTGCGGCCGCTGAACAGCAGCACCAGCGACAACACCGCGAACAGCGCGAACGCCAGGAAGGACCAGTTGGCGATCGACAGGCCCAGGAAGTTCCAGTCGACCTTGGTGCAATCGCCGCTACCGCGGAAGATCATCGGCACCACGCGCTGCAGCGGGAAGGACTCGATCATTCCGTAGATGTCGCGTCCGCAGCTGGCGAATTCGGGCGGGTACCACTGCAGCCAGCTCTGGCGCGCAGCCGTGAAGGCACCGCCCACGCTCGACACCAGCGCCAGGACACCCCACAGCGCGCGCAGCCCGCGTCCGCCGGTCGCGGCGGCCAGCCCGGCGAAAAGCGCCACCGCCACCAGCGCGTAGCGCTGCACCACGCACATCGGGCACGGCTCGAGCCCCACCACGTGCTGCAGATAAAGGCCAAAGGCCAGCATGGCCAGACAGGCCAGGCTGATCAGGCCGAAAGCACGGCGCGGCGCACCGAAATACCAGTTCATGACATTGCTAATCAAGGCGATACCCAGTCCTCTTCGACGAATACCCGGGCCTTGCGCGGCGTGGCGAGCACCTTGTCGCCCTCCTTCAAGCCCAGGTCGCGGAACTGCTGCGCAGGGATCTGCGCCTCGATGATCGTTCCGCCGCCTGGATTGTCTGGATTCGATTCCAGCGGTTCGAGTTCCAGCCGCGCGATCGGACCCACGACGATGGCACGGTCCAGCGTGGCCGGGATGCCGGTGCCGCCGGCCACCCAGCGGCGCACATCCAGGTCGTGCGGACGGACATAGGCCAGCGCGTGCGCGTCGCGCGCGGCGCCGTGCTCCGGCGACTCCAGGCGCAGCCCGCCCTGCACCTCCACTGAACCTTCATGCGCGCGCCCCTGGAACAGGTTGACGTCGCCCAGGAAGCCGTAGACGAACGGGCTGGCCGGGTGGTCCCAGACCTCCTGCGGCGATCCCACCTGCTCGATGTGGCCGCTGTTCATCAGCACCACGCGGTCGGCCACTTCCAGCGCCTCCTCCTGGTCGTGCGTGACGAAGATGGAAGTGACGTGCAGTTCGTCATGCAGCCGGCGCAGCCAGCGACGCAGCTCCTTGCGCACCTTCGCATCGAGCGCGCCGAACGGCTCGTCGAGCAGCAGCACCTTCGGCTCCACCGCCAATGCGCGCGCCAGGGCGATGCGCTGGCGCTGGCCGCCGGACAGCTGCGACGGATAGCGGTCGGCCAGCCAGTCCAGCTGCACCAGGCCCAGCAGCTCCATCACCTTGGACTTGATCTGTGCATCGCTCGGACGCGTACGGCGCGGGCGCACGCGCAGGCCGAAGGCCACGTTCTCGAACACCGTCATGTGACGGAACAGCGCGTAGTGCTGGAACACGAAGCCGACCTGGCGCTCGCGCACGTGCACGTCGGTGGTGTCTTCGCCGGCAAAGAGGATGCTGCCGACGTCGGCCGACTCCAGCCCGGCGATGATGCGAAGCAGCGTCGTCTTGCCGCAGCCGGACGGACCGAGCAGCGCGACCAGTTCGCCCGAATCGATGTCCAGGCTGACGTCGCGCAGCGCCTGGAAGTTGCCGAACTGCTTGCTGACGTTGCGGATCTCGATGCTCATGATGTCTTTCCTTTTCCCGCGGCGACCGCGGCCGACGCCTGCGGCCGCTCCGGCGGCAGCGCCGCCAGCGCCTTCATCTCGCGCTCGTGGCGCCATTCGATGACGGTCTTGATCACCAGCGTGACCAGCGCCAGCAGGGCCAGCAGCGAGGCCACCGCGAAGGCGCCGACCGCCTGGTATTCGTTGTAGAGCACTTCCACGTGCAGCGGCATGGTGTTGGTCTGGCCGCGGATGTGCCCCGAGACCACCGACACCGCGCCGAATTCGCCCATCGCCCGCGCGTTGCACAGGATGACGCCGTACAACAGGCCCCACTTGATGTTGGGCAGCGTCACGCGCCAGAAGGTCTGCCACCCGGTGGCGCCGAGCACGATGGCGGCCTGCTCCTCGTCGCTGCCCTGCGCCTGCATCAGCGGGATCAGTTCGCGCGCAATGAACGGGAACGTGACGAACACGGTCGCCAGCACGATGCCCGGCACGGCGAAGATGATCTTGATGTCGTGCGCCGCCAGCCACGGGCCGAACCAGCCCTGTGCGCCCAGCACCAGCACGTAGACCAGGCCTGCCACGACCGGCGAGACGGCAAACGGCAGGTCGACCAGCGTCGTCAGGATGGCCTTGCCACGGAATTCGAACTTGGCGATCGCCCAGGCGGCCGCGACGCCGAACACCAGGTTCAACGGCACCGAGATGGCGGCGGTCAGCAGGGTCAGGCGGATCGCCGCCCAGGCATCGGGTTCGCGCAGCGAGTCCAGGTAGGCGTTCAGCCCCTTGCGCAGGGCCTCGGTCGCCACTGCCGCCAGCGGCAGCACCAGGAACAGCGCCATGAACGCCAGCGCCAGGCCGATCAGCACCCAGCGCACGAGCGGCGATTCGGTGGTGCCGGCGCGCGCGCGGCGCTGGCCGGCGCGCAACGTGGTGCCGCCGCTCATGACGAACCTCCGGACCGACGGCGCTGCCAACCCTGCAGGCCGTTGATGACGAGCAGCATCACGAACGAGAACATCAGCATCACCGTGGCCACCGCGGTGGCGCCGGCATAGTCGTATTGCTCGAGCTTGCCGATGATCACCAGGGGCGTGATCTCGGAGACCATGGGCATGTTGCCCGCAATGAAGATCACCGAGCCGTATTCGCCGATGGCGCGGGCGAAAGCCATGGCGAACCCGGTCGTCAACGCCGGCAGGATCGACGGCAGGATGACCCGCCAGAACGTCTGCCAGCGGGTCGCACCGAGAGAGGTAGCGGCTTCTTCGAGTTCCTTCTCGCTGTCCTCGAGCACCGGCTGCACCGTGCGCACGACGAACGGCAGGCCGATGAAGATCAGCGCGATCACCACGCCGGCCGGGGTAAAGGCCAGCTTGATGCCGTGCGGCTCCAGGTACTGGCCGATCCAGCCGTTGCCGGCCAGGATCGCGGTCAGCGAGATACCCGCCACGGCGGTGGGCAGCGCGAACGGCAAGTCGACCAGCGCATCGACGATGCGCTTGCCGGGGAAGTCGTAGCGCACCAGCACCCAGGCCACCAGCAGGCCGGCGAACAGGTTGACCAGCGCCGCCAGGAACGAAGCCCCGAACGTAAGGCGGTACGACGCCAGCACGCGCGGCGCACTCACCGCTGTCCAGAACTGCTCCCAGCTCAGCGAGAAGGTCTTGATGAACAGGGCCGACAGCGGCAGCAGCACGATCAGGCTGAGCCAGAAGACGGTGTAGCCCAGCGTCAGGCCGAAGCCGGGCAGCACCCGGGTGGCGCGGCTGGGCCGGCGTGCGCTGGACACGCGAGAAATCGGCGCTGCCGCAGGCAGCGCCGATGAAGTCGAAGGCGGCATGGGGGGATTATTTACCGCCGGGCGTGTAGAGCTTGTCGAACTGCCCACCGTCGTTGAAGTGCACCTTCTGCGCCTCGCTCAGGCTGCCGAACAGTTCCTGCACGGTGAACAGCTGCACCGGCTTGAACAGGTCGGCGTGCTTCTTGAGCACGGCAGCCGAGCGGGGGCGCAGCGCATGCTTGGCGGCGATTTCCTGCGCCTCGTCCGAGTACAGGTAGTCCAGGTAGGCCTTGGCCAGTTCGGCGGTGCCCTTCTTGTTCACCGTGCGCTCGACCACCGCCACGGGGTTCTCGGCCAGCACGCTGATCGACGGGTAGACCACGTCCACCTTGCCTTCGCCGTATTCACGGTTGATCGACAGCACCTCGGACTCGAAAGTCACCAGCACGTCGCCGATGTTGCGCTGCAGGAAGGCGGTGGTGGCGTCGCGGCCACCGCGAGCGAGCACAGGCACGTTCTTGAACAGCTTGCCGACGAATTCGGCGGCCTGGGCGTCGGTGCCGCCCTTCTTCTTGACGTAGCCCCATGCGGCCAGGTAGGCATAGCGGCCGTTGCCGCCGGTCTTGGGATTGACCACCACGACCTGCACGCCCGGCTTGGTCAGGTCGTCCCAGTCCTTGATTGCCTTGGGGTTGCCCTTTCGCACCATGAACAGCATGGTCGACGTGGTGGGCGCGGCGTTGTCGGGGAAGCGCTTGGCCCAGTCCTTGGCCACGACGCCCTTGTCGGCCAGGAACTCGATGTCGGTCGTGGTGTTCATGGTCACCACGTCCGCGTCCAGGCCGTCGGCCACGGCGCGCGCCTGGGCGCTCGAGCCGGCATGCGACTGGTCGATCTTGACGTCCTTGCCGGTGGCCTGCTTGTAGTGCGCCACGAAGGCGGCGTTGTAGTCCTTGTAGAACTCCCGCGCGACGTCGTACGAGACATTGAGCAAGGTGTTCTGCGCCATTGCCGGAAGCGCGATGGCAGAGGAAGCCAGGGCCAGCACGGCCAGGATTTTTCGGGTTCTGGTGGTCATGGAAAGCCGCTATTTCTTGGGGAAAGCCGGCGATTGTGCTGCCGGCGCCAACAAACTCAAACGAATATCTATTTGTTTGAATATCGCTTTGGACGCATATGGGATGCCGTCATCGGGGCTTCGGGCCAGGATCGTGCGGCTCGTCGGCGTCCAGGTTCTCGGCCAGGAAGTCGATGAATTTTCGCACCGCGGGCACCATGGCCCGGCGCGGCTGGAAGACCGCATGGACGATGCCGGCCACCGGCGCCCACTGGGGCAGCAGCTTCACCAGGCATCCTTCACGCAATTCCGACCGGCACATGTAGTCCGGCAGCACCGCCGCGCCCGTGCCCTGCACCACCGCGAACTTCAACGTCAGCAAGTCGTCGGCCACGTAGCGCGGCGTGTGGTGCAGCACGTGCTCCTCGCCCTGCGGGCCGACCAGCCGAACCTGCGCCCGGCCGTCGCCGGTCGCCGACATGGCCACCGTATCGAGCCGGTCGAGGTCCTGCGGCATGCGCACCGGGCCTTGCCGCGCCAGCAGGTCGGGGCTGGCCACCAGGATGCCGCCGCTGTTGCCGAAGCTGCGCGCGGCAAGCGTCGCACTGTCCTCGATCTGCTGGCGCACGCGCAGTGCGACGTCGATGCCCTCCTCGATCACGTCCACCGGCCGGTTGACGACCATCATCTCCACCCGCACCGCCGGGTAGCGCTCGAGAAACAGCGGCATCAACGGCCCGACGCTGCCTTGCGCCATGGTCACCGGGCAACTGATGCGGATGGTTCCGCGCGGCGCGGTCTGCACCTGCGCCACCGCATCGGCCGCGGCCTGCGCCGCGTCACGCATGGCGATGCAGTGGCGCAGGTAGAGCTCGCCGGCCGGCGTCAATGACAGGCTGCGCGTACTGCGCTGGAGCAGCTGCACCCCCAGTTGGGCTTCCAGCTCGGCCACGCGGCGCGACAGGCGCGACTTCGGGATGCCCAAGGCGCGCCCGGCCGCTGCAAAGCCGCCGCGCTCGGCAACCTCTGCGAAGTAAACCATGTCGTTGAGGTCTTGCATTGCCGCTCCGTCGTCCTGAATTCAGGACAATCTAAGTCAGATTGGCCGACTTATCAAAGAATCACAACAAAAATAGAATTCTCACATGCCGGCTCGTTGCGCCGGCGCCTCAACCGAAAGAGAGCACTCCATGAAGCTTCTGCATGTCGATTCCAGCATCCTGGGCAGCCAATCCACCTCGCGCCAGCTGACCGCCGCCGCCGTGGCCGAATGGAGCGCCAAGCACCCGGGCACGCAGGTGGAATACCTGGACCTGGCCGCGCAAGCGCCGGCGCACTTCGCCGCCGACGCCATGGGTTTTCGCCTTCCGGCCGGCGCACAGCCGACCGAGGCCCAGCAGCGTGAGAACGCGGTCTCCGAAAAACTGGTGAGCCAGTTCCTGGCCGCGGACGTGATCGTGGTGGGCGCGCCGCTCTACAACTTCTCGATTCCCAGCCAGCTGAAGGCATGGATCGATCGCCTCGCGCAGCCCGGACGCACGTTCAAGTACACCGAGAAGGGCCCGCAAGGCCTGGCCACCGGCAAGACGGTGATCGTCGTTTCCACGCGCGGCGGCATCTATTCGACCACCGACGCGGGCCAGGCGGCTGAGCACCAGGAGAGCTACCTGAAAGTGGTGTTCGGCTTCTTCGGCATCACCGACGTGCGCTTCGTGCGCGCGGAAGGCCTGGCCATGGGCGAGCAGCAGAAAGCCAAGGCCCTGGAAGCGGCGACGCAGGACATCAACCTCGCCAGCGCCGAAGCGGCCAACCAGGGTTCGGCCAAGGCCGTGGCCTGACCCTGCCGACTGCCGGCCACGCCCTCGGCGGGCGGGCCGGCCGCCGGGACGTCAGGCGCTGTGCTGCCGGACCCAGGCGACGTATTTCTCGACCCACCCCTTGAGGAACTCGCGGCTGGCCTCGGCCACGTGGCCCTTGTCGTCGAACAGGCCCTCCTTGTTCTGGATGAACGCCTCCGGCTGGCCCATGACCGGCATGTCAAGGTAGGCCAGCACGTTGCGCAGGTGCTGCTGCGCCAGCGCGGTGCCGATGGCGCCGACCGACACCCCGATCACGCCGGCCGGCTTGCCGGCCCACGCACTCTGCCCATACGGCCGCGACGCGTTGTCGATAGCGTTCTTGAGCACGCCCGGGAACGAGCGGTTGTATTCCGGCGTGACGAACAGCACCCCTTGCGCGGCGGCGATCTCGGCCTTCAGGCGGCGCACCGGCTGCGCCTGGTTTCCATCGTCGTCCTGGTTGTACAGCGGCAGGTCGTCGATGCGCACGTGCTCGAAGGTGACGCCCGACGGCGCGAGGTGGGCCAGCGCCAGCGCCAGCTTGCGATTGAACGAATCCTTGCGCAGGCTGCCGACGACGACGGCGATCTTGATCTGGCTCATGAGTAATGGCTCCGGAACGGGTTGAAGGAAAAAACGAAAAGGAACAGGCGGCGCTCAGGTCACGGGGCGGCCGCTCTGCAGGCTGGCCTGGGTCACGCTGGCACCGGGCGGCACGTCGGCAGTGATCCACACATTGCCGCCGATGGTGGCGCCGCGGCCGATCGTCACGCGCCCGAGGATGGTGGCGCCGGCATAGATCACCACGTCGTCCTCGACCACCGGGTGGCGCGGCAGGCCTTTCTGCAGGTTGCCATGTTCGTCCGTGGGAAAGCGCTTGGCGCCCAGCGTAACGGCCTGGTACAGCCGCACGCGCTTGCCGATCACGGCCGTCTCGCCGACGACGACGCCGGTGCCGTGATCCATGAAGAATCCTTCGTCGATCCGGGCGCCGGGGTGCAGGTCGATGCCGGTCTGCGCGTGCGCCTGCTCGGCCACCATGCGTGCCAGCAGCGACAGGCCCTGGCGGTAGAGCTTGTGCGCGATGCGGTGATGAATGAGCGCCACCACGCCCGGATAGCACAGCAGCACCTCGTCGACGCTGCGCGCGGCCGGGTCGCCCTGGAACGCGGCCAGCACGTCGACGTCGAGAATGCGGCGCATGGCCGGCAGCTCGGCGGCGAATTCACGGGTCAGCGCCAGAGCCCGGGCTTCCAGGTCGACACGCCCGGCGCCGGCTTCCGGCGCGTGCCGTGCGTCATGCGCGAGCTCCAGCGCGACCTGCGCGGAAAGTGCCCGCAGCGCCGCGTGCAGCGTGTAGCCCACGTAGAAATCCTCGCTTTCATGGCGCAGCTCAGGCGGCCCCAGGCGCATCGGGAACAAGGCGCCCTTGAGTTGCTCCACGACCGCGGCCATGGCCTCGCGCGACGGCAGCTCTCGGCCGACCGGCTCGCGCGGGCGGCCCTGCGAATCGCGCCAGTCGTTGCGCACGGCACGCAGCGCAGCCACGATTTCGCCCACTTCGAATTGCGACATCCATACCTCCTGGCGCCGGATGGCGCCTGAAGGGGGATGGTAGGCCGGTTTGAAAAGGCGCGCGCGTCAGCCCATGCGGGGCCAGGCTGCAGGCAAGTTCCGCCATCGGCCTGCAGACGCCTGTCGCTGCTCGCCGGCCAGCCCCCAGTCGCGCGACGTCACCGCCAGCACACGCGCCCATTGCAGGGCCATGGGGCCGCGCGGCTCGGCGGCAGGGAAAAGCTTGATAAAGTCGCGTGGATGGCGCATGGCGTGCCTGTGCATGGTTGACGCCGCACATTCTTGATTCGGCAGATGAAAAACGGAACGACGAAGTTCGCACAAGTTCATGGCCGGATCGACTAAGCCAGCGCCGGCCAGAACACCCACCCCAATCAGTTTCAAGAAGGCAGGCATTCCATGGCACGCATGGTTCAATGCATCAAGCTCGGCCGCGAGGCCGAAGGTCTGGACTTTCCGCCCTATCCCGGCGAGCTGGGCAAGCGCATCTGGGAAAACGTGAGCAAGGAGGCCTGGGCCGCCTGGCTCAAGCAGCAGACCATGCTGGTCAACGAGAACCGCCTCAACCTGGCCGACCAGCGCGCCCGCCAATACCTGGCGCGGCAGATGGAACGGCACTTCTTCGGCGAAGGCGCCGACGTGGCCCAGGGCTACGTGCCGCCCAGCGCCTGAGCATCGCCGGCGCCAGCGAGATTGGACGCGGTGCCGGTGGCCGAACCGGTCGAGTGGGACGCCGACGGCGCGCCCCGCAGCGCACGCTTCGGCGACATCTATCACAGCGCCAGCGGCGCGCTCGCACAGGCACGCCATGTGTTCCTGGACGGCTGCGGCCTGCCCGGCGCCTGGGCCGGCCAGGCACGCTGGTGCATCCTGGAAACCGGCTTCGGGCTGGGCCTGAACTTCCTGGCCGCGTGGCGCGCCTGGCAGGACGCGCCGGGGCGCCCACGCGTGCTCCATTTCGTCTCCGCCGAGGCACACCCGGTGGCGGCCGCCGACCTGCGGCGCGCGGCCAGCCGCTACCCGGAACTGGCGCCGCTGGGCGAGGCGTTGGCCGCGCAATGGCATGGCCTGCTGCCCGGTGTGCATCGCCTCGTCTTCGAGCAAGGACGCGTGCTGCTCACCCTGGGCATCGGCGATGCGCATGCCGTGCTGCGCGGCCTGGACCATTTCGAGGCCGACAGCATCTTCCTGGACGGCTTCAACCCGGCCGTCAATCCGGACATGTGGTCGCCCGCACTGCTCAAGGCAGTGGCGCGGTTCGCGCGGCGAGGCACGGCGCTGGCCACCTGGTCCGTCGCCCGCCCGTTGCGCGACGCGCTGCTGCCGCTCGGATTCGCCGCGCGCAAGGTGCCGGGCCTGCCGCCCAAGCGTGACTGCCTGCAAGCGCGGTTCGACCCGCCGTGGACGCCCCGGCGCGCCCCTCCGCTGCCTGAACAGGCGGCCGGGCCGGGCCACTGCGCCGTCGTCGGCGCCGGCCTGGCCGGCGCCGCAGTGGCGGCCAGCCTGGCGCGGCGCGGCTGGCAGGTCAGCGTGCTGGAAGCGGCGCCGCATGTCGCCGCCGGCGCCTCGGGCCTGCCCGTAGGCCTGATGGCACCGCACCTGTCGCCGGACGACGCGCTCATGTCGCGCCTGACCCGCGCGGGCATCCGTGCCACCTGGCGGCAACTCGAGACCTGGCTGCAGGCCGGGCGCGACTGGGCCCCCACCGGGGCGCTGGAACGCCGCGATACGCCGACGCGCATGCCCACGGGCTGGCAGGCCGCCGGCCCGAACGAATCCTGGGCCGCCACGGGTCCGCGGCTGCGTGCCGCCGGCCTGCCGGAGGACACGCCGGCCCTGTGGCACGCGCGTGCCGCATGGGCGCGGCCGGCCCGATTGATCGATGCCTGGCTGGCGCAGCCGGGCGTGCAGCTGCGCACCGGCGCTCGTGTCGCCCGCCTGGTGCGCGATGGCACCCATTGGCAGGCACTCGACCCGACTGGCAATGTGCTCGTGCGCGCCGATCGCGTCGTCATCGCCGCAGGCATCGACAGCCGGATGCTGGCGCCCGCGCTGCCGCTGAACGCGGTGCGCGGCCAGGTGCTGATGGGCCCGCATCCGATCGGCGCGCCGACCGCCGACCCGTTGCCGCCGCATCCGGTGAACGGCGACGGCCACCTCATCACCGGCGTGCCCGAAGGCGAAGGCCGCTTCTGGCTGGCCGGCTCGACCTACGGCCGCGGCGAGGACGCGCGCGACATCCGGGACACCGACACGCAGGCCAACCTCGCGCGCATCGCGGGCTTGCATGCCGGTGCCGGCGCCGTCGCTGCCGCGGCCTTCGCGCGCGGCGACCTGAGCAGCTGGGCCGGGGTGCGCTGCACGAGCCGCGACCGCCGACCGCTGGTCGGCCCGGTGGACCCTTCGGATGCGCAAGGCCCCTGGATCTGCAGCGCACTCGGCTCGCGTGGCCTGAGTTTTGCCGCGTTGTGTGCCGAATTGCTGGCGGCGCGCTGGAGCGGCGAGCCGCTGCCCTTACAGTCGGCGCTGGCGCAGGCGCTCGACACGCGCCGACTGGCATGAGCCAGCGCCCAACCGACGCCACCGCCATGCCCTCCTACGACATCACGCACACCACCACCTACCGCTATCGTGAACCGGTGCGCTTCGGACTGCACCGGGTCATGTTCAGGCCGCGCGATAGCCACGACTTGCGCGTGCTGGCCACCGACCTGCAGGTCAGCCCGGAGGCCAGCATCCGGCTGATCCAGGACCCGCACTCCAATTCGGTCGCGCTGGTCCAGCCGCTGCAGGAAGCGGCCGAGCTGCGCATCGTCTGTTCGTTTCGTATCGAGCAGGTGCCCAACGCGCCGGATGACCTTGCGCTGGACCCGGTCGCCGAGTTCCTGCCGTTCTCCTATTCGGTTCACGAGCATCTCGATCTCGAGCCCTACCTGCGGCCGCATCATGACGACCCCGACGGCAAGCTGATGGCCTGGGCACGCCAGTTCATGACCGGCGACGGCGACAGCGCCTTTCGCACGCGCGACGTGCTCGCCCGCATGAATGCGTTCGTGCGCGAGAACTTCAAGTACGAGGTGCGCAACGAGGAAGGCACGCAGCCGCCGCTGCAGACACTCGAGCGCGGCGGCGGCAGTTGCCGCGACTTCGCGCTGCTCATGATGGAGGCCGCGCGCCGCCTGGGCATTGCGACCCGTTTCGTCTCGGGCTACCTGTACGACGCGGCGCTCGATCCCGGCAACGCGCCCGAGGGCGCCGCGCCAGTCAGCGGCGCTGGCTCCACCCATGCATGGCTGCACGCGTATCTGCCAGGCGCGGGCTGGGTGGCCTTCGACCCCACCAACAACCTCATGGGCGGCGCGCAGCTGATCCGCGTGGGCGTCGCGCGCGACCCGGCCTCGGCGGCGCCGCTCACGGGCAGCTGGTACGGCGAGGGCGATGTGTACCTGGGTATGGACGTCACGGTGGACGTGCGGCGCTGCGACTGATCGGACGTGCGGCGCCGGCTGCAACAGCAGTTGGCTTTGCCGGGGTTGTCACGGATTCGAGACAAAGCCGCAGCGACTAGAGTCAAAGGCTCGCTGGCCGCCATCTCGATGCGGCCCGTTTCCAGCCACCACACAACGACGACGGAGACCGCATGCATTCCGCACCGATTCCCTTTTCGCGCCGACAAGTCCTCCTGGGCGCTCTCGGCGGCCTCGCTACCGTTGGCGTCACGACGCCGGCCCTGGCCCAGCAGAAGTTCATCAACATCCTCACTGGCGGCCAGAGCGGCGTGTACTACCCGATGGGCGTGGCGCTGTCGCAGGTGTTCGACAAGGCCATTCCGGGGTCCAAGGTGACGGTCCAGGCGACCAAGGCGTCGGCAGAGAACCTCAACCTGCTGCAGGCCGGCCGTGGTGAACTGGCCTTCACCCTGGCCGATGCGCTGTCGGACGCCTGGAAAGGCAACAAGGAGGCCGGCTTCAACGCACCCCTGAGCAAACTGCGCGCGGTCGCCGGCATCTACTCGAACTACATCCAGATCGTGGCCAGCGCCGACTCGGGCATCAAGACCCTGGCCGACCTCAAGGGCAAGCGCATTTCGGTGGGCGCGCCCAAGTCGGGCACCGAGCTCAATGCGCGCGCCATCCTCAAGGCCGCGGGCCTGGCGTATGCCGACTTCAGCAAGGTCGAGTACCTGCCGTTCGGCGAATCGGTCGAGCTGATGAAGAACCGCCAGCTCGACGTGACGCTCCAGTCCGCAGGCCTGGGCGTCTCGTCCATCCGGGACCTCGCCACCAGCGTCAAGATCGTGGTGGTGCCGATCTCGCCGGACGTCATTGCCAAGGTTGGCGATGCAGCCTACCAGCCTGCCACGATCCCGGCCAAGACCTACGAAGGCCAGGACGCCGACATGCCCACCTGCGCCATCAAGAACTTCCTGGTCACGCACCAGGGCGTGGCCGACGAAGTGGTCTACGCGATGACCAAGAGCATGTTCGAGCACCTCGATCAGCTCGTGGCCGCGCACAACGCCGCCAAGGGTATCAAGAGAGAAGCTGCCACGACGGGCACCACGGTGCCCTTCCATCCCGGCGCGCAGAAGTACTACCGCGAAGTCGGCCTGATCAAATGACCGCATCTGCCCCGGCGCCCGACGCGGCGCTGCAGGCGCCGGGCGAAGGCGGCCACGGCCCCTTTACCGGGGCGCTGTTCTGGATCGCGGTGGCCTTCTCGGTCTTCCAGGTGGTCACCGCTGCCTTCAGTCCGCTGTCGAGCACGGTGGTGCGCGCCGTGCACGTCGGGTTCCTGCTGCTGCTGACGTTCGTGCTCTATCCGCCGCTGCGGCAGGCCTGGCTCGGGTGGACGGTCGGCATTCTGGCCTTCGCCGCGGGCCTCTATCACTGGGTGTTCGAGGCCGACCTCATCCAGCGCGCCGGCGACCTGACGACCTGGGACATGGCGATCGGCGTGTGGGTGATCGCGCTCGTGTTCGAGGGTGCGCGCCGCATCATGGGCTTCGCGCTGCCGCTGATCTGCGCCGTGTTTCTGGCCTATGGCCTGTTCGGCCAGTACCTGCCCGGCGATCTGGCGCACCGCGGCTACGGCATCGACCAGGTGGTCGGACAGCTGGGCTTCGGGACCGAGGGCATCTACGGCACCCCGACATACGTCTCGTCCTCCTACATCTACCTGTTCATCCTGTTCGGCGCCTTCCTCGAACAGGCCGGGATGATCGCGCTGTTCACCGATTTCGCGCTCGGCCTGTTCGGGCATGCCAAGGGCGGACCGGCCAAGGTGGCAGTGGTGTCGTCGGGCCTGATGGGCACCATCAGCGGCTCGGGCGTGGCCAACGTGGTGACCACCGGGCAATTCACGATTCCCCTGATGAAACGCTTCGGCTACCGCGCCGACTTCGCCGGCGGCGTGGAAGCCACGTCGAGCATGGGCGGGCAGATCATGCCGCCGGTGATGGGCGCGGTGGCCTTCATCATGGCCGAGACCATCGACGTGCCCTACGTGGAGATCTGCAAGGCCGCTGCCATTCCCGCGCTGTTGTACTTCTTCACCGCCTTCATGATGGTGCACCTGGAGGCCGGACGTCGGGGCCTGCTGGGTATGCCCAAGGAGGAATGTCCCAACCCGTGGCAGGCGCTGCGCCTGCGCTGGTACCTCATCCTGCCGCTCGCAGTGCTCGTATGGCTGCTGTTCTCGGGCTATACACCCCTTTTCTCGGGCATGGTCGGGCTGGCGCTGACGGTGGTGCTGATCTTCGGCGCCGCGCTGTCGGCGCGCTTTGGCAACTACCCGTTGCGGGTGCTGTTCTGGGTGCTGATCGGGCTGGCCGCCTCGGCATTCTTCAAGTGGGGCATCGGCGCGATCATCGCCCTGGCGCTGGCCATGGCTGTGGCGCTGGCACTCGTCAAGGGCGGGCGCGCCACGCTGCGCACCGCGCTCGATTCGCTGGCCGACGGCGCCCGCCACGCGCTGCCGGTGGGCATCGCTTGCGCGCTGGTGGGGGTGATCATCGGCATCCTCACATTGACCGGCGCCGCCACGCTGTTCGCAGGCTACATCATCGACATCGGCAAGAACAGCCTGCTGCTGAGCCTGGTGCTGACGATGCTGGTGTGCCTGGTGCTGGGAATGGGCATCCCGACCATCCCCAACTACATCATCACCAGCTCGCTCGCGGCGCCCGCCCTGCTCGAACTGGGCGTTCCGCTGATCGTCTCGCACATGTTCGTCTTCTACTTCGGCATCATGGCCGACCTGACGCCACCGGTGGCGCTGGCAGCGTTCGCCGCCGCGCCGATCGCGCGCGAGTCGGGCCTGAAGATCGGGCTGCAGGCCATGCGCGTGGCGATCGCCGGCTTCATCGTGCCGTACATGGCCGTCTACGCACCGTCGCTCATGCTGCAGGGCGACGGCGGCTGGACGGCTACCGTCTATGTGGTGATCAAGGCCGTCATCGCGATCCTGCTGTGGGGCGGCGCGGCGATCGGCCACTGGATCGGGCCGCTGCGCTGGTGGGAGCGCATCTGGGCGCTTGCGGCCGCCTGCTTCCTGGTCGCCGCGCTGCCGGCCACGGACGAGATCGGCCTCGCCGCCGCCGCCCTGCTGGCCGTGTGGCACCTGTTGCGCCAGCGGCGGCATTCGGCCGCCGCCGCCTGATCGCGGGCCCATGGCGATGGCCACCGTCGCCGCCCTGTGCCTGGCCGCAGGGGCATTCAGCGCACGCATCCCGGTGCAGCACTTCACGCTGCGCTGGACGCACTCGATCGAAAAGATCGAATGGGACGAGGACTATGTCGTGGCAGGCCGCTGGCTGATGATCAGCGGCGCACGCATCCGCGGCTCGGGCGCCGGCATGGAGCCGCCACCCGACGCGCGGCTCGACCACGGCGTCTGGCACTACACCCTGCCCGACCCGTGGCGCCGCGAGGTGGTGCTCGCCCGCTCGGAATTCGTGCCCGACTACCAGTTGTGCCTTGCCGGCCGCTGCGAGAGCCTGGACCGCTGGATACCCATTCGCGCGGGAGCGACCGTGCTGCGCGCCTGCGACACGGGCGGCAACGGCGCCGCGCCCGGCGGGCGATCAGGCGGATGAGCCCTGCGCGGCCATGGCGTCGCGTTCGGCCTTGAACACCGCCGCCACCAGGTCCGATTGCGTCAGCACGCCGACAAGGCGCTGATCCTCATCGACGATCGGAAGGTGATGGTGACCGGTGCTGCCGAACAGCGGAACCAGTTCGAACAGCGGCCGGTCGGCCCGCGCCACGCGCACGCGGCGCGTCATGATCTGGCCGACCACGTCCGGCTTGTTCGAGTGCACCGTGCGGCTCCAGCGGATCAGTTCCTTCAGGCGCGATTCGAAGCCGTCATGCACATCCAGGTCGGCGGCCTTGAGGAAGTCGGCCAGCGTCACGATGCCGACGATCCGCCCGGCGCGGTCGATGACCGGCAGGGCCTTGACGCGATGGCGCCTGAGCAGCGACCAGGCATCCTGCAGCGACGTGCCGAAGCCCACCGTCACCAGGTTGCGAGACATCACGTCCTGGCAGCGCGTTTCGGCCAGCATGCGGTGATAGCCCGCCAGACGCGTCTCGCCCAGCAGCGCCAGCAGGTCGTCGCGCGGCACGTCCAGCACCTGGTTGTAGTGCGCCAGCACGGCGTCCAGGTCGGCTTCGGTGGCCGTGCGGGCGGCCGACGGCGCCGCTCCCTGCGCATGTGGGTAGCGGCGGCCGGTGGCGCTGTTCCAGGCAATGCCGACGGCCACCAGCAACGCAGTGTTGAGCAGCACCGGCGACAGCGCCACATGTGGATCGGTGACACCGCCGAGCACCATCATCAGCGCGCTGGCGCCGCCGGGCGGGTGCAGGCACCGCAGGGAGAACATGACGGCGATGGCAAGGCCCACGGCGACGCCGGCCGCCAGGTCGACCGGCGCGATCCAGTTGGCGCACGCGACACCGACCAGCGCCGACAGGGTGTTGCCGCCGATGACCGACCAGGGTTGCGCCAGCGGACTGGCGGGTACCCCGAACACCAGCACGGCGCTCGCGCCCATCGGCGCGACGATCCATGTGGTCAGCGTGCCCAGGCCGGCGTTGTGGCAGACCGCCGCCGTGATGCCGATGCCGAGCAGCGCGCCGAGCGCTGCGCGCAGACGCTCCTTTCCGTCCACGGCCAGCTGGGCGGGGCGAAACGCGCGCAGCCAGGTCAGCCAGCGTGAACCGGTCGAGGAAGCGGAGATCGATGAGGCCATGGCAACTGCGGCAAGGGCAAAGGGGCGCCATTGTCGCAGCGCACCAGGATGGGGCGCCTTGCCCGCGGTCAAGTTCGCGGCGGTACGCCTTGCAGGCCTCTTATGCCGGAGCCGAATTAGCTAATGCGCATAAGGCGCGAACCAAAATGTAGTTGGGCAGCATGAGGCTGGCGACTAAAGTCGCAGGTCGCTCAAGAGGCGGCGGCATGCATTGCCACGCCGAAACACACACGATGTATCAGTACACAGACTTCGATCGCCAGTTCGTGCGGCAGCGCGCCGCGCAGTATCGCGACCAGCTCGGCCGCTGGCAGCAGGGCAAGATCTCCGAGGACGAGTTCAAGCCGCTGCGCCTGCAGAACGGCTGGTACGTGCAGCGCTATGCGCCCATGCTGCGGGTGGCGGTGCCCTACGGCGAGATCTCCAGCGCCCAGTTGCGCGTGCTGGCCAGGATCGCGCGCGAGTACGACGAGCCCGAGGCCGCCGTCTACCGGCAAGCCCTGGAAACGCAGGGCGCCCTGGGGTCGGCCAAGCTGCCCACGCACTACGCCCACTTCACCACGCGCCAGAACGTCCAGTACAACTGGATTCCGCTGGCGCGGTCCGCGGACGTGATGGACCTGCTCGCCTCGGTCGACATGCACGGCATCCAGACCAGCGGCAACTGCATCCGCAACATCACCAGCGACGAGCGCGCCGGGGTGGCCGAGGACGAGGTGGCCGACCCGCGCCCGTTCGCCGAGATCATGCGCCAGTGGAGCACGCTGCACCCCGAGTTCGCCTTCCTGCCGCGCAAGTTCAAGATCGCCATCACCGGTGCCGCCGAGGACCGCGCCGCCACCGGCTGGCACGACGTCGGCCTGCGGCTGCGCAAGAACGACGCCGGCGAGCTGGGCTTCCAGGTGCGCGTGGGCGGCGGCATGGGCCGCACCCCGATCATCGGCACCGTGCTGCGCGAGTTCCTGCCGTGGAACCAGATCCTCAACTACCTCGAGGCAGTCGTTCGCGTATACAACCGCTACGGCCGGCGCGACAACATCTACAAGGCCCGCATCAAGATATTGGTGAAGGCCGAAGGCCAGGTCTATATCGACGACGTCGAGGCCGAATACAAGCAGATCCTGGAACACGACGCCGGCCCGCACACCATCACCCAGGCCGAGTTCGACCGCGTGTGCGCGTCCTTCGTGCCACCGGCCCTTGCCGAACGCGTCTACCAGGACGCGCAGCGGACCGAGGCCGAACTGCGCGCCCAGGCCGAGGAAGACCGCTTCTTCGCCCGCTGGCTGCAGCGCAACGTGGCAGGCCACAAGAACCCGCTGCTGCGCGCCGTGACGCTGTCGTTCAAGCGCCGCCTGCAGGCGCCGGGCGATGCCACCGCCGACCAGCTCGACATCGCGGCACAACTGGCCGACCGCTTCTCGGCCGGCGAGGCCCGCGTGACGCACGACCAGAACCTGCTGCTGCCGTGGGTGCATGCCGAAGACCTGCACGCCTTGTGGCTGGCAGCGCGCGAAGCCGGCTTCGCCAGCAGCAACGTCCAGCTGCTGACCGACATGATCGCCTGCCCGGGCGGCGACTTCTGCTCGCTGGCCAACGCGCGCTCGATCCCGATTGCCGAGGCGATCACCGAGCGCTACCAGGACCTCGACGAGCTCGACGACATCGGCGAGATCGACCTGCACATCAGCGGCTGCATCAACTCGTGCGGTCACCACCACAGCGGCCACATCGGCATCCTCGGCGTCGACAAGGACGGCAAGGAGTGGTACCAGGTCACGCTCGGCGGCTCGGACGGTTCCGACCTGTCGGGCCCTGCGGGTGCCGGCAAGGTCGTCGGCCCGTCCTTCTCGGCGGTCGAGGTGCCGGGCGTCATCGAGGCGCTGCTGGCCACCTACCGCGACACGCGCACCTCGGCCGAGGGCCGGCGCGAGAATTTCATCGACACCCTGCGCCGCGTCGGCCACGAGCCGTTCAAGACGGCCGCCAATGCAGCGCGCATCAAGGCCGAGGAAGAGGAGGCCCTGGCATGAACCGAACCCTGCGCATCCTGTCGACCGAAGAGCATGTGGACGATGGCGAACCGAACGTCCTGCAGCTGGCCAACGACGCCGATCCGCTGGCCATCGAGGTATGCCTGGCGGACGTCGATCGCATCGACCTTGTCTTTCCGAAGTTCAGCGACGGCCGTGCCTACAGCCAGGCCTTCCTGTTGCGGCGCCGACTGGGTTTTGCCGGCGACATCCGTGCCACGGGCGACGTACTGATCGACCAGCTGGTGCAGATGCAGCGCACCGGCTTTTCCAGCGCGGTGCTCCGCGAAGGCGTCGACGTGAGCGACGCGCAGCGCCAGTTCGACCGCTTCGGCAGCTACTACCAGGGCGACGCGGTCACCACCGCGCCACTGTTCGCGCGCGCCGCCTGAGCGCGCATCGCGACCCACCGCAACCCCTCGTCGCGCACACACGCCGGCGTCGCCTTCATCGGGCGTCGCCGGCTTTTTTTCGCGCCCGTGTTCCAGCATGCGCATATGCGCGGACCGCATGTGCATATGCGCATATGTCGCGAAGAAAAAGATAGTTTGGATTCATAAGCACGCCCCCTAAAGTGCATGGCTTGCAAGGGGCGCCGCAACGTACGGCGCCTCGCACTCACCGCACCCACGACTGCTCATGAACGCCATCACGCTGCATGCCCATGCATCCCCCGACTTCGCGGACAAGCTCGCCGAAAGCGTCGCCCTGCTCCAGCAGGCCGCGCGCGAGTTCCAGCCGATGACCCAGGCGTCGAGCCTGGGCGCCGAAGACATGGTGGTCACCGACCTGATCCAGCAGCACGCCGTTCCGTCGGCCATCTTCGTGCTCGACACCGGCAAGCTGCATGCGCAGACGCTGGCATTGCTCGAGCGCATCCGCCTGCACTATGGCCGCCAGGTCGAGGTCTACAAGCCCGATGCGGACGCCGCTGACGAATTCGTCGCCACCAACGGCGAAGATGCCATGTACCGGAGCCTGGCGCTTCGCAAGGCCTGCTGCCACATCCGCAAGATGGTGCCGCTGGAAAAGGCGCTTGCCGGCAAACGTGCCTGGATCACCGGCTTGCGCCGCGAGCAATCCGGCGCGCGCGCCGACGTGCCCTTCATCGAGCCTGGCGAGCGCGCCAAGATCAATCCGCTGGCCCGCTGGACCTGGGGCGACGTGTGGCACTACATCGCCACGCGCGACGTGCCCTACAACCCGCTGCACGACCAGTTCTATCCCAGCATCGGCTGCGAGCCCTGCACGCGCGCCGTGACGCTGGGCGAGGACTTCCGCTCCGGCCGCTGGTGGTGGGAGCAGGAGAGCGCCAAGGAATGCGGCCTGCACGTCGACCACGGCGACGGTGCGGCGGTGTCCGTCCTGCCGCAGCGGCGCGTCGTTCCCATCGCCGCGGCCTGATCCGCTTGCCGAACTCTCAATTGCAAGGCCGACCCATGCTCGCATCCTTTGCCGAAGCCAACCCGAACGACACCCTCAACCAAGCGCCCATGAACGCCCGCACCGACGACCTGTATCTTCGCGAGCCCGCCGCCCACGCCGGCCTGACCCGCCTGTCCAATGCCCACCTGGACGCGCTGGAGGAAGAAGCCATCTTCGTGCTGCGCGAAGTCGCCGCCGCCTTCGAGCGCCCGGCACTGCTCTTCTCCGGCGGCAAGGATTCGCTGGTGCTGCTCAAGTGCGCCGAGAAAGCCTTCGGCGCCGGCCGCCTGCCCTACCCGCTGCTGATGATCGACACCGGCCACAACTTCCCGGAGGTGACCGCGTTCCGCGACCAGCGTGCGCGCGAGCTGGGCGCGGAGCTGATCGTGCGCAGCGTCGAAGACTCCATGAAGCGCGGCACCGTGCGCCTGGCGCATCCGGGCGAGTCGCGCAATACGCACCAGTCGGTGACGCTGCTCGAGGCGATCGAGGAATTCCGCTTCGACGCGCTGATCGGCGGGGCCCGACGCGACGAGGAGAAGGCACGCGCCAAGGAGCGCATCTTCTCGCACCGCGACAGCTTCGGCCAATGGCAGCCCAAGGACCAGCGGCCCGAGTTGTGGACCCTGTTCAACACGCGCCATGCGCCGGGCGAGCATTTCCGTGTGTTCCCCATCTCCAACTGGACCGAGCTCGACGTGTGGCAATACATCGCGCGCGAACATGTCGCGCTGCCTTCGCTCTACTACAGCCACAAGCGCGCCGTGGTCGAGCGGCGCGGGCTGCTGGTCCCCGTGACCGACCTGACGCCGCCGCGTGACGGCGAGCAGATCGAACAGCGCGACGTGCGATTCCGCACCGTCGGCGACATCACCTGCACCTGCCCGGTCGAGAGCCTGGCCGGCAATGCCGGCGAGGTGGTGATCGAGACCCTGGCGGCCGAGGTCAGCGAGCGCGGCGCCACACGCATGGACGACAAGACGTCCGAGGCCTCGATGGAAAAGCGCAAGAAGGACGGGTACTTCTAGCCCACCCCCAGTCAAGGGGGCACACCCGACGGCCCGGCGAAGCCGGTTCCGTGGGTGTTCCCGACGGGGCTTCGCTCCCCAGCCGGACTCCTCGACCACGACGACGCAGACTTACTTGAACGAACAGACCATGAACACCCTCGCTGCCCCCGCGCAACAAGCCACCGACGGCGACACCGGCACTGCCCTGCGCTTCATCACCTGCGGCAGCGTCGACGATGGCAAGAGCACGCTGATCGGCCGCCTGCTGGTGGACAGCAAGGCGGTGCTGCAAGACCAATTGGCCGGCGTGCAGCGTGGCGGCTCGGCCGACCTGGCGCTACTGACCGACGGCCTGTCGGCCGAGCGCGAACAAGGCATCACCATCGATGTCGCCTACCGCTACTTCTCGACCGCCAGGCGCAAGTTCATCATCGGCGACGCACCCGGCCACGAGCAGTACACCCGCAACATGGTGACCGCCGCCTCGAGCGCCGACGCCGCCGTGGTGCTGGTCGACGCCACCAAGCTGCCCTGGGCCAGCGAGCCGCCCGCCGACGCACGGCCGGGCGCGCTGCTGCCTCAGACCCGCCGCCACGCCCTGCTGGCGCATCTGCTGCGCGTTCAATCGATCGTCTTCGCGGTCAACAAGCTCGATGCCGTGCAGGACCCTGCCGGCGCGTTCGAACGCATCGGCGCGGCGCTGCAAGCCTTTGCCGGTGCCGCCGGCGTGCAGGTTGCCGCCATCGTGCCGGTTTCGGCGCTCGAAGGCTGGAACGTGGCCGAGCGCCGCGACGGCTGGTGCGGCTACCAGGGCCCGACGCTGCTGGAGCTGCTCGAGTCGCTGCCGGTCACCGCCCCCGACGACGCCGTGCCCTTCGCTTTCCCGGTGCAGTGGGTCGAGAAGTTCTCGTCGTCCGCCGACACCTCGCGCGGCCGCCGCGTGTTCTGGGGCCGCGTGGCCAGCGGCCAGGTCTTGCCCGGCCAGGCCGTCGAGATCCTGCCGGGCGGCCAGACCGCCACCGTGGCGCAGGTGCTCGACCATGCCCGCACCCCGCGCAACGTCGGTGCCGGCCGCAGCGCCGGCATCGTGCTCGACCGCGAGGTGGACGTCTCGCGCGGCGACTGGCTGCTGGCGCCCGGCGCCGTGCAGCCGGCCAGCGAGTTGCACGCCACCATTGCCTGGCTGGACGACGAGCCGCTGGTCGCCGGCCGCGTCTACTGGGCGCTGCAGGGCCACCGCTGGGTCAAGGCCAAGGTCCAGCGCGTGACGAGCCGGCTGGACATCGGCACCCTGGCGGCAGAGCCGGCTGAGCGCCTCGAGGCCAACGCCATCGGCGAGGTCGTGCTGGCGCTGCAGCAGCCCCTGGCCGTGCTGCCGTTCGCGCAATCGCGCAGCCTCGGCGCCCTGGTACTGGTCGATACCGCAACCCACCGCACCGCCGGCGCCGTCCTGGCGCGGGCAGGCTGATCCCCATGAACGTACAATTGAGGGTTTCCCGAACGAACCCCACTGTCGAAGTCCAATGACACACGTCGTCTCCGAATCGTGCATCCGCTGCAAGTACACCGACTGCGTCGACGTCTGCCCGGTGGACTGCTTCCGTGAAGGCCCGAACATGCTCGTCATCGACCCCGACGAGTGCATCGACTGCGCGGTCTGCATCCCCGAGTGCCCCGTCAACGCGATCTACGCGGAAGAAGACCTGCCGGCCGACCAGCTCGCCTTCATCAAGCTCAATGCCGAGCTGGCCCAGGCCGACGGCTGGAAGAGCATCACCAAGCGCAAGCCCGCCCTGCCCGACGCAGAAGAGTGGAAAGACAAGACCGGCAAGGTCTCCGAACTGATCCGCTGAGCCCCATGAACACCCCGCCGATCGAGTGCGACGCGCTGGTGATCGGCGCGGGCCCGGTCGGCCTGTTCCAGGTGTTCCAGCTCGGCCTGCTGGAAATCGGCTGCCACGTCGTCGACGCACTGCCTTTCGCAGGCGGCCAATGCGTCCAGCTGTACGGCAGCAAGCCCATCTACGACATTCCCGGCACGCCGGTGACCACCGGCATCGGCCTGGTGGAGTCGCTGCTGCGGCAGGTCGAGCCTTTCTCGCCCCGATTCCATTTCGACCAGCAGGTGGCAACCTTGGCCCGCCATTCCGATGGCCGGTTTCTGCTCGGCACTTCGCGCGGCGCGCAATTCCTCGCCCGGACCGTCTTCATCGCCGCTGGCGTGGGTGCCTTCGTACCCAAGCGCCTCGCCGTGCCGGGGCTGGAGGCTTTCGAGGGCAGCCGGCTTTTCTACCACCCGGAATCGCTGGACCGGTTCGCCGGCCAGTCGGTCGTGGTGCAAGGCGGCGACGACGATGCGCTGCAGGCCGCGCTGGCCCTGGTCGGCCAGGCAGGCGACGTCACGCTGCTGCACCGGCGCGACGTATTCCAGGCCGATGAAGAAGTGCAGGCGCGGGTGCGCGAATGCATCGCGCAGGGACAGATCCGACTCGTCGTCGGCCAGCCGCAGGCGTTCGACGGCCGCCAGGTCACCGTGACGACGCCCGACGGCTCGCCACGCACGATCGACACGCAGGCCTGGCTTGCCTACCCCGGCATTTCCCCGCGCCTGGGATTCATTGCCGACTGGGGCCTGCAGCTGGCGAAGAAACAGGTGCCGGTGGACACCGAGAAATTCCAGACCTCGGAGCCGGGCGTGTTCGCCGTCGGCGACATCAACACCTATCCGGGCAAGAAGAAACTGATCGTCTGCGGCTTCCACGAGGCCACGCTGGCCGCCTGGGCGGCCACCGCCGTCGTGTTCCCGGACAAGGCGATTGCGCTGCAGTACACGACGACCAGCACGCGCCTTCACGAGCTGCTGGGCGTGACCCACACCTGAAGCCGCAGCCCAGGCACAAGCGCGCGACTCCACGAAAAGGCTCGCGATGCACTTCCTCCGGACTCAGTATCTCTGGCTGTTGCCCATCCTGGTGCTGCTGCCGCTGCTGTACGCGTGGCTGCTGCGGCGCAGGAACAGGCGCGCCCTGGCCTACAGCAACCTGGCGACGGCGCGCGCCGCGCAGTCGGGCCGCCAATGGCGCCGGCACCTGCCGCCCGCGCTCCTCCTGGTCGCGCTCGCGGGCCTGCTGGTGGCGGCCGCCGGTCCGGTCGCGCGGGTGTCGCTGCCCTGGGCGCGCACGTCCATCATCCTGGCCATGGACGTGTCGTTGAGCATGGCCGTGAACGACATCCAGCCCACGCGCATGATCGCTTCGCAGGATGCCGCCAGGCAGTTCCTGCGCGAGCTGCCGCGCGACATCGAGGTCGGCCTCGTCACCTTCGCCGGCAGCAGCCACGTGGCGCGGCAGCCCACGCTCGACCGCGATCAACTGCAGCAGACCATCGACGGATTCCGCATGCAGATGGGCACGGCGGTGGGCGATGCCATCGTGCTGAGCCTCGCGACGCTTTTCCCGGACCAGGCGATCGACCTTGGCGACATGGGCCTGGCCGGCGGCAAGCCGCCGTCGGGCGGCGGCCTCGAGAACAAGGGAAAGACGCCGCCGAGGGAATTCAAGCCCGTGGCGCCGGGGTCGAACAACAGCGCCGCCATCATCCTGCTCAGCGACGGCAGGCGCACCACGGGGGTCGATACCCTCGCCGCCGCCAAGTTGGCGGCCGACCGCGGCGTGCGCATCCACGTCGTGGGGCTCGGCACGGTGGACGGCGTGTCATCGGCGCCCGAAGGCATGGCCATCTACCTGCAGCTCGACGAACCCACCTTGCGCGAAGTCGCGCGCATGACCGGCGGCCAATACCACCACGCGGGCACGGCCGACAAGCTGCGCAGCGTGTACAGCAACCTCGGCTCACGCATGGAAGTCGTGACGCGCGAGACCGAGTTGTCCGCCCTGCTGGCCCTGGGCGCCTTCGTCGTTGCGCTCGCCGCGGCCGCGCTGTCGGTCCTGTGGTTCGGGCGCGCTGCCTGAAACGCGCCGGGCGCCGCGGGCCGAGCCCCCGCCGGCACCGGGTGAACCGGAACACGCATCGCGCAGCCGCTCGGCCGGCGGGCGTAAAATCGGCCCTTCGCTAGGGGTGCCGGTCCGGTCTTGCCGGGCTGGCTGAGAAAAAACCCTTTGAACCTGATTGAGGTCATCCTCGCGCAGGGAAGCCGGCATCCCGCCAATTCGCGTGGGCGCCTTGCCCACCTGCCAAACAATTGCATCGAGGCAACTGAATGGCACTGACGAATCCCTCCCCCGCCAACGAGGCGCTCACGCCGCTGGCCGACGACGCCCGCGTGTTCCGCTGGAACGACCATCTTTCGCTGTGGTTCAGCCTGGGCGTCGGCCTGCTGGTGATGCAGATCGGCGCCTACCTGGTGCCGGCCGTGGGCACGCGGGATGCGGCCATCGCCATCGTGCTGGGCTCATGCGTCGGCGCCGGCCTGCTCGCCTGGACCGCGCACATCGGCTGCCGGAGCGGCTTGTCGAGCGCGGGGCTGATGCACCGCACGTACGGCAGCGCATTCGCGCGCCTGCCGGTCATTCTCAACATCGTTCAATTGGTCGGCTGGACCACCTTCGAACTCGTGGTGATGCGCGAAGGCACGCAGGCGATCGGCCAGCAGGCCTTCGGCATCGCCGCAGACGGTCCGCTGGGCCTGCTGCTGACCACCGCCATCTGGGGCGCGGTGCTGCTGGCCCTGCTGTCCGGCACGATGGTCGGGCTGGTGCGTCGCTTCGTGAGCCGCTTCGGCCTGCCGCTGGTGGTGGTGTCGCTGCTGTGGCTCACCTGGCAATTCGCGGCGCAGGCGCATGCCAAGGGCCTGGACGCCTTCTGGTCGCGCCCGGGCGACGGCTCGATGGGCCTGTTCGGCGCACTCGACCTGGTCATCGCCATGCCGGTGTCCTGGCTGCCCCTTGTGGCGGACTATGCACGCCACGGCAAGCGCGGCCCCGGCGGCGGTGCCTTCGGCGGCACGTGGTTGGGCTATGCCATCGCCAACATCTGGTGCTACGGCCTGGGCGTGCTGGTGGTGAGCGTGGCCGAACCGGGCACCTCGCTGGTCACCGCGCTTCTGCTGGCCCAGGGCGGGCTGGTGGCCCTGGGCCTTATCCTCATCGATGAACTGGACAACGCCTACGGCGACGTCTACTCCGGCTCGGTCAGCGCGCACAGCCTGCGCCCGCGCTGGAGCGTGCGGCGCTGGGGCTTCGTCATCGCGGCGATCTGCATCGCGCTGGCGCTGGTGCTGCCGATGCACAGCCTCGAGCCGTTCCTGCTGATGCTCAGCTCGGTATTCGTGCCCCTGTACGGCGTCATCCTTGGGCGCCTGGGCACCGGCCCGGACGGGCTGCGCGGTGCGCAGCGGCGCGTCGACTGGAGCGCCGCCCTCATCTGGATCGCCGGCATTGCCGCCTACCACGCCTGCGGGGCGTGGGCGCCGCAATGGGGCTCGGCACTGCCGGCCCTGGCGCTGACCTTCGTGCTCGCCTGGCTCAGCCGCCGGTCGCCAGCGCAAGGCGGTGCATCGGCACTGGCGCAAACCCGTGGTTGAGCGGGCCATGGCCCTGTCCGACCTTCACCTGCGCACCGGCCTCCATGGCCGCGACGACGTAGGCGCGGGCCCGGGTCACGGCCTCGGCCAGCGGCGCGCCCAGCGCCAGGTGCGCGGCGATGGCGGACGACAGCGTGCAACCCGTGCCGTGCAGGTTGCGGCTGCGGATACGCGCCGATGCCAGGCGCAGCCGCGTACCGTCGCGGGTGGCCAGCAGGTCCACCACCTCCTGGCCGGGGAGATGCCCCCCTTTGAGCAGCACGCCGCCCGCGCCCATGGCGAGCAGCTGCTGGGCCGCGCCTTCCAGGGCCTCGGCGTTCTCGATCGGGTGCCCGATCAGCAAGGCCGCCTCGTCCAGGTTGGGCGTGATCACGACTGCCCGGCCGAACAGTTCGCGCACCAGCACGCCGACGGTCTGCTCGGCAATCAGGCGGTCGCCGCTGGTGGCAACCATCACCGGGTCGAGCACGACGTTGGGCAGCCGGTAGTGGTCGATGGCCCAGGCCACCACTTCGACCACTTCGGGCGCGTGCAGCATGCCCAGCTTGACGGCGTCGACGCCGATGTCTTCCACCACCGCCTGGATCTGCGCCTTGAGGAACTGCGGCGGCACGCCGTGGATGTCGGTCACGCCCAGCGTGTTCTGCGCCGTCAGGGCGGTGATCGCGCTCATGCCGTAGCAGCCCAGCGCGGCAAAGGTCTTCAGGTCGGCCTGGATGCCGGCGCCGCCGCCGCTGTCGGACCCTGCAATGGTCAGGACCCGGGCGTAGCGAGCGCTCTGCGGCGCGTCGGTGTGTGTGCTGCTCATGCGCAAAATTATCGGTCACGGCCGGACAGGCCCCGCGTCGATGGCCGCCATCGTTGAATCCATGACTTCCCTCTCCTTGCCCTTCGACTCGGCCGCCATCCTCGGCGGCGGCCTCATGGGCCGCCTGCTGGCGCTGGCGCTGGCGCAGTCCGGCTGCCGGGTCGACCTGTACGAAGCCGGCAGCGCCGATGCCGAGGGCGCCGCCGCGCGCGTGGCCGCCGCCATGCTGGCGCCGCTGGCCGAATCCGCGGTGGCACCGGCGCCGTTGGTGCGCATGGGCCAGCATGCGCTGGACCGCTGGCCGCAGTTGCTGGCGGAGCTGGCCGAGCCGGTCTTCTTCCAGCGCGAAGGCACGCTGGTCCTGTGGCACCGGCAGGACGCCGCCGAAGCACAGCGCCTGGCCCGCGTGTTGGAATCGACCGTGCGCGCCGTGCCCGAACTGCCGGCCATGCGGGCGGTGGACAGCGCCGGCATCGCCGCGCTGGAGCCCTCGCTCGGCCAGCGTTTCGCGCGCGGCCTTTTCCTGCCGGGCGAAGGCCAGCTCGACAACCGCGCCCTGCTGGCCGCGCTCCATGCAACCTTGCGGGCCCACCCGCGCGTGCGGCTGCACTGGCAGTCGCCGCGCGACCCGGACGACTTCTCGCCCGGAAGCGCCGGCCAGCCCGACCGGGTGCTGGACTGCCGCGGACTCGGCGCCAAGCCGCAGTGGCGGTCCTTGCGCGGCGTGCGCGGCGAGGTGATCCGCGTGCACGCCCCGGAAGTCGGACTGCGCCGGCCGACACGCCTGGTGCATCCGCGCTACCCGCTGTACATCGCCCCGAAGCCGGACAACGTGTTCGTCATCGGCGCGACCGAGATCGAGTCGGAAGACCGCTCGCCGGCCAGCGTGCGCTCCACGCTGGAGCTGCTCAGTGCCGCCTACGCGGTGCACAGCGGCTTCGCCGAGGCGCGCATCCTGGAGATCGCCACGCAGTGCCGGCCGACGCTGGCCGACAACCTGCCCGGCATACGCCAGCCACGGCCCGGCGTGCTGCAGGTCAATGGCCTGTACCGGCACGGCTTCATGATCGCGCCGGCCATGCTCGACGTCGCGCTGCAACTGCTGCAGGACGGACATTCCCCGCTGGCCGAACGCTTCGGCCTGCCCGCGCTGGCACGGCTGAGCAAGGGCACCGCCCCGGAGGCCGCAGAACACGGCATCACCCCATGAAAGTCCTGATCAACGACATCGAACACGACCTGGCCGAGCCGGCATGCCTGACCGATGCGCTGGCCGCAGTCGAGGCCACCCCACCGTTCGCGGTGGCGATCAACCGCGAGTTCGTGCCACGTTCGCAGTACGCCGGGCGCATGCTGCAGGCCGACGACCGCATCGAAGTGATCCGTCCGGTGACGGGCGGCTAGGAATCCCATGAACTCCACAGCCTCCAACCCGCAGGACGACGCCCTCGTCCTGTACGGCCAGCATTTCGACAGCCGGCTGCTGCTGGGCACCGCCCGCTATCCGTCGCCGGACGTCATGGAAGCCGCCGTGCGGCGCGCACGGCCGGCGATGCTGACCGCGTCGCTGCGCCGCCAGACGGCCGGCCCCGGTACGCCGGGCACCGACAACGGCTTCTGGGACATGCTGGGCCAGCTCAAGGTGCCGGTGTTGCCCAACACCGCCGGCTGCCACAGCATCGACGAAGTGGTCGCCACCGCGCAGATGGCGCGCGAGCTGTTCGACACGCCGTGGATCAAGCTCGAGCTGATCGGCGACGACTACACCCTGCAGCCGGACACGCTGCAACTGGTGCAGGCCGCCGAGCGCCTGATTCGCGACGGCTTCCAGGTGCTGCCCTATTGCACCGAGGACCTGGTCCTGTGCCAGCGCCTGGTCGACGTCGGCTGCCAGGCCGTCATGCCGTGGGCGGCGCCCATCGGCACCGGCCGCGGCCCCGTCAACCCCTACGCCATGCGGCTGCTGCGCGAGCGCCTGAGCGTGCCGCTGCTGGTCGATGCCGGGCTGGGCCTGCCATCGCACGCCTGCCAGGTGATGGAATGGGGCTACGACGGCGTGCTGCTCAACACTGCCGTGGCCCTGGCGCAGGACCCGGTCGCCATGGCCGGCGCTTTCGCCGACGCGGTGGCTGCCGGCCGTGCCGCGTGGCGTGCCGGCGCCATGGCCCCGCAGGAATCCGCACAGCCCAGCACACCGGTGCTGGGCACCCCTTTCTGGCATCACGGCAATGACTGAACCCCTACACGACATCGAACGCATGGCGCAGACCATCGTCGCCGCGCACGGCGCGCGCTTCGGCCTGGCCGACACGACCGCGGCGCCGGTCTCGGCCGACGGCGGCGCAGTGTGCCGCGCGGCCCGGGCGGCCTGCCTGCAACTGGGCTTCATCGAGATCGATGCGCAATGCCTGGCCGACGCCTGGCAGGCGCAGAGCGACCGGCTCGGCCGCTTCGACGCCACCCTGTGGCCGTCCGTGCCGGCGGATTTCGGCATGCAGGCGATGGCGCCGGCCGAACGGCCGGACGCGTTCCCGCCGTGCCCGCGCCAGTTGCGCCTGTACGCCGTGCTGCCCGACGCGCAATGGACCGGGCGATGCGCCCGCGCCGGCGTGCCGACCGTGCAGTTGCGCTTCAAGTCCGACGACGCGGCGGCCATCGCGCGCGAGGTGCGCGCGGCGGTGGACGCGGTTCGCGGCACCGGCGCCCTGCTCTTCATCAACGACCACTGGCGCGCAGCCATCGATGCCGGCGCCTATGGCGTGCACCTGGGCCAGGAAGACCTCGACGCCCTCACGCCGGCGGAACTGTCGCAGCTTCGCGCCGCCGGCCTGCGCCTGGGCATCAGCACGCACGGCTATGCCGAGATGGTGCGTGCCGATGCCGTCGGCCCGAGCTACCTGGCGATGGGCGCCGTCTTTCCGACCACGCTCAAGCGAATGCCGACCGCCCCGCAGGGACTTGCGCGCCTGGATGCCTATGCCCGGCTCACGCGGGCCTATCCGCAGGTCGCCATCGGCGGCATCGATGCCGAGCGCCTGCCGGCCGTACTGGCCACGGGCGTCGGCTCGGTGGCCGTGGTGCGGGCGATCGTCGCGGCGCAAGACCCGGAGGCGGCCTGCCGCCAACTCGGCGCGGTGGTGGACGCGGCCATCGGCGGCCGCTGAAGCCGGTGCGAGGCGGGCGGCGCGTCAGGCGCCGCGCCGCATCGACAGCATCTGCGGGAACCGCTCGAGCATCTGCCGACCCAGCGACGTGATCGCCATCACCAGCGCCGGCGGCTGCTGGTAGCCCGTGAGCGTGCGCACGGGCGGCGGGATCTCGGCCCGCACGTGGCCGGCCATCTTGAGAATGCGAAGCCCGTCGACATCCGACCCCTCGGTCAGCGCCACGGGCAACTCCACCGTCGAGAGCTTCTGCAGAAGAGACAGCGACATGGGACTTGGGATGAAGCTGCGGCGCAACGCGCCGCGGGCCAGCGCCGGCTGGGGACTAGCTGAGGATACGGCCGCTCGAGCCGATCACCGCCACATCAACGAACTGATTGCCTTCGCGGTTGACGCGGCCGAAGCCGATCTTGACGCCGCCCAGGTCATAGCCTTCGATGCCGGCCAGCGCAGCGATCAACGCGGCGCGCGAGGCCCCCGGACCGGCCCGGCGCAGGCCCTCGACCAGCACCTGCGCGTTCATGTAGCCTTCGAGGCTGGGCAGCGAGTAGTCCTTGCTGCCGCTGGCCTGCATGTCGGCCTGGTAGCGGCGGACCACCTCGAAGCGCGTCGCGTTGGGCGACGGCACCACGATGGCAAAGCCGATACCGCGCGCCGCATCGCCCAGCGGCGTCAGCGAACTGGCCATGATCGACAGGCCATAGACCGTGCTGTTGCCACCGGCCTTGCGCAGCGCCTGGATGAAGGCAGGCGCGGTACCGGCCAGGCCGGTGATGACCACCTGCGGCTCGGCCTTGGCGATGGCGGCGGCGGCGGGACCGACTTCCATGCTGATCGTGCTCGGCGTGGTGGCGATCACCACCGGCTCGAGCTTGTGCGCCGACAGCGATGCCTTGCAGGCCTCGAGCACCGAATTGCCCAGCGGGTCCTTGGAATGGACGATGCCGATGCGGTTGATGCCCAGCACCGCCGCGGTGGCGATCAGCTTCTCGACTTCCTGGTCGTAGTTGGCCCGCACCCAGAAGGTGTTGGGCGCGTTCTTCTTGCGCAGGGCCACGGTGCCGGTGTTGGGACCGACCACGGCCATGCCGGGCACGGCGTCCATGATCTCGGCCGTCTGGCGCGTGCCCAGCGGATGGAGCATGGCCAGCACGGAAGCGTCGGCGGCGAACTCCAGCGCGTTGGCCTTGGCCGTCTCCGGCTTGAACTTGTCGTCGGCCATGACGAGCTCGATCTTCTGGCCGTTGATGCCGCCCGCCTTGTTGATGGCGTTGATGCACGCGCTGGAGCCGGCGAACAGCCCCTGGCCATTGGCCTTCTCCACGCCGCTGTTGTCGAAGCTGGCGCCGATGCGGATCGGCTTGCTCTGCGCGAACACGGGCGCGCCCAGCATGCTTGCCAGGGCAGCGCCACCGATCTGGGTCAGCACCTGGCGGCGGCTGCTGACAGGCTGACGTGGTGGGTTCGAGGCGCGTGCTGACATGGCGTTCGGTCTTCCGTCTTCAATCGAGCAGTGTGAGAGGGACACCACGCAGCCCGCGCCCGGGACGGGCTTCAGGCCAGCGGCGTGCGATCAACGGCGTTGCCTGGGCGGACCATTGACAACTGCGACCAAATGTAACGCAGCCGATACCAGGCGTTCGTGCTTTTTTTCGCGAACCGGCCGTCTATGCCACGCGAGTAATCCGTATGGATTACATCAACGTTGCTCGAGCGGCACGGACTGAGGCGGCGCCAGCAGGCGCATCATCGAAATGCCGTTGCGCTGGCCCTTGTCTTCGTCGCAATTGTTGAAGACCACGTGCGTGTTGCGCACCTTGTAGGCGAGCCGCACCACCTCGGCCGCCAGGTCGTGGAGCTCGGCGTCGCCGTAGTCGTAGTCGAAGCGCTCGGCCGCCGAACTGGCCCCGCGCACGTTGTAGGTGCCCGCGTTGCGCCCGTGCAGGCGCACCAGCGCGAAGTCCGGGTGCGTCGCCTCGGCCAGCATCGGCACACTGTTGGCGAAGCCCTGCGGTCCGTCGACGACCGTGTGCACCGCGTTCAGGCTGCGCACGAAAGCCAGCGTGTCGGCCGCACCGGCGCCGTCGAACCACGATGCGTGCCGGAATTCGATGCTGCAGGTGCGGCCCGCCATGCGCTCCATGCAGTGCGCCACGTGCGCCATGCCTTCGCGGTTGCGCTGCAGCCACGGCGGGAACTGGAAGTGCACCAACCCGAGCTTGCCGCCGGCAACGAGCGGCGCGAGCGCTTCATGGAATCGCTGCCACAACGCATCGACGATGTCCCCGGGCATGTCGCGGTAGTAGAGCTGCCGCGGCGGCGCGCCCAAGCGCGCGCCCAGCGCCTGTTGCAGGTCCTTGTGCAGGACCTGCGGCTGTGTCTGGTGACCGGTGAAAAGCCGGAACGCCTTGACGTTGAAGACGAAAGTGTCCGGCGTGCGCTCGACCCAGGCCTGCGCCGTGGCCGGCGCCGGGATGGCGTAGTAGCTGGCATCGACCTCCACCATGGGAAAGATCGACGCGTAGTAGCGCAGGCGCGCCTCGGGGGTGCGCGCCTGCTTCGGGTAGAACCGGCCGCAGTCGATCAGCGTCTTGTCGGTCCAGGAGGCCGTGCCGACCAGGATGCTCATGCGCAGCCTCCCCCAAACCGATGCCTCGCCGGCCTACCTGCCGCCCATCGAGGCTTCGATCGTCTTCTGCACCTTCTCCAGGTTGAACGAACCCGGCGTCTGGCTTGGCGGGTAGTCCTTCATGGTCTGCAGGAAGCGCGCGGCATACGCCTGCATCGGGGCGATCAGGTAGACGCGCGACAGGAACCAGTCGTTGTAGGTGTTGGAGCTATGCTGCGATTTCTCGAACGGGTCGCGCCGGAGATTGAACAGCAAAGGCACCCGCAGTTCGACGAACGGCTCGCGCCACACGCCGAAGCCCTCGCCCCGGTTCTCCAGGAACACGGTCTTCCAGTCGTCGTAGCGGATGGCAACCACCTGCCCGTCGTCATTGACGTACATGAACTCGTGGCGCGGCGACTCCGTGGCCTTGCCCGTCAGGTAGTCGAGCTGGTTGTAGCCGTCAATGTAGTTCTTGTAGCTGCGTCCGTTCAGGTCCACGCCCTTGGCCAACTTGTCCTTGATCTGCGGATCGCCGCCGATGGCGGCGAAGGTCGGCAGCCAGTCCTCGTGCGCCACGATGCCGTTGAGCGTCTTGCCGGCCGGGAAGTGGTCGGGCCAGCGCACGAACGCGGGCACGCGGTAGGCGCCTTCCCAGTTGGAGTTCTTCTCGCTGCGGAACGGCGTGGTGCCGGCGTCAGGCCAGGTGTTGTAGTGCGGGCCGTTGTCGGTCGAGTACATCACGACGGTGTCCTTGGCGACGCCCAGGTCGTCCAGCAGCTTGAGCAGCTGCCCGACCATGGCGTCGTGCTCGATCATGCCGTCGGTGTATTCGTCATTGCCCTTGTGCCGGTTGGCCTGCTTGACGTGCGTGCGGAAGTGCATGCGCGTGGCGTTCCACCACGTGAAGAACGGCTTGCCGGCCTTGACCTGCCGGTCGATGAAGTCCTTGGCGGCCGCGAGCGTCTCCTCGTCGATCGTCTCCATGCGCTTCTTGGTCAGCGGGCCGGTGTCCTCGCACTTGCCATCGGCCTTGCACTTGAGCACGCCGCGCGGACCGAAGACGTCCTCGAACTTCTTGCCGTTGGCCATGACCTTGCCGGCCGGATAGTCCTCGTTCTCGGGCTCCTCCTCTGCATTGAGGTGGTACAGGTTGCCCACGAACTCGTCGAAGCCATGCTGCGTGGGCAGATGCTCGTCGCGGTCGCCCTGGTGGTTCTTGCCGAACTGCCCGGTGGCATAGCCCAGGCTCTTGAGCACGGTGGCCATGGTCACGTCGGTCTTCTGCCAGCCTTCCTTGGCGCCGGGCAGGCCCACCTTGGTCATGCCCGTACGCACCGGCACGTTGCCGCCGATGAAGGCGGCACGGCCCGCCGTGCAGGACTGCTGGCCGTAGTAGTCGGTGAAGGACAGGCCCTCGTCGGCGATGCGGTCGATGTTGGGCGTGGTGTAGCCCATCATCCCGCGGTTGTTGTGGCTGATGTTCCAGGTGCCGATGTCGTCACCCCAGATGACCAGGATGTTCGGCTTCTTGCCACCGGCCGGCGCAGGCTGCGCGGGCGATGCCGCCGGCGCGGGTGCCGGGGCAGGTGTCGCCGGTTTGACCTGGCCTTGAACCTGGGCCACCGCGCTGAGCGTGGCCGCCAAAAATGCCGACGCAGTCAGCAATCCTCTCCAACGGATCCTCATTGATCTTCTCCTTTTCCGTTCTTCGAACCAGGCGGCACATGCAAGGAACTGCAAGGCCACCGGAACGCGCGAGCTTACCCGCGTCGAATGACAGGAGGTCGGTGCTTTCGATGCGCCTACATCGTTTGCGCTATGGCCGGCGATCAGTCGGCAACGGGTTCGGCGGAGCGGTCCTGTGCCAGATCGGCTTGCGCAAGCAACGTACGGACCTGCCCCAGCAGGTCGGTCAGGCGGGCCCTGTCGGCCGGCAGCATGTCGGCGAACAATGAGACCACCCAGGATTCGTGAACCGTGGCGACGCTTTCGAACATGGCCCGGCCTTCGGGCGTCAGGCGCACCAGGTAGGACCGGCGGTCCTGCGGGTCGAGTGCGCGCGAGACCCAGCCTTCCTTCTGCAACTCGCGCGTCAGCCCGGTCACGTTGCCGCCGGTCACCATCAGGTAGTTCGACAGCGCACGCATGCTGACCCCTTCGGGATGGCGATAGGCCTGCGCCATGTAGTCGAAGCGCGCCAGCGACATGCCGAACTCCGCGCGCAGCCGGCGCCGCAGCACCGACTGGATCTCCATGTTGCAGGACATCATCCGCAGCCACAGGCGCAGCGACTGGTGCGCCTCCTCCGTGACGCGGGCTTCGAAACCGAGCGATTCGCGTTCCTGCTCGGGGCGGCGGTGAAATCCTCTGGGCATGCGGTCAACGGCCTGTGTGGTTTCGTGATCGTGGTGGGAGGGCGGGCCTGTCGTTGCAGGACGGTTGCCCTTGTTACCGGCGCTGAAGATAACAGCGAGCGCGTCGGTGGATGCCCCGTCACGCCGCGGTGCGAGAGTTGCCCGGCGACGCGATCGGCGCGCGGCAAGGACTATGGGCCTGAAAACAGTGTGTCAAAGCGCCGACTTATGTATCGGCTCGTTTACACTTTGCCAATGCGAGTCGTTCGCAGTTGCATTTACATTCCCCAGACAACCTCCCAATGCCGCAGACCTTCCTTCGTCGCCCTGACGCGTCCCGTTCCGTCCTCACCCCGATCGCTGCGCTTGCGCGCCACCTGGTGCACGCCGGCCTCGTGCTGGGCGCGGCCGGCGCCGCCGCGCAAGGCATCGAGACCGCCGGAACATTGCGCGAGGTGGTGGTCTCCGGCGAGGCCGAAGGCCTCCCGGCGCCGTATGCCGGCGGCCAGATGGCGCGTGGCAGCAGCCTGGGCATACTGGGCACGACCGACACGATGAGTTCGCCGTTCAGCAGCACGAGCTTCACCGAGCAGTTGATCCAGGACGAGCAGGCCCGCACCATCGGCGACGTGCTGATCAACGACGCGTCGGTGCGCTCGACGACGGCGGCTGGCGGATTCAGCGAGGACATTCAGGTCCGCGGTTTCACACTTGCCAACGGCGACATCGGCCTGAACGGCCTGTACGGCCTCACGTCCTCCACGTCCAACCGCGTGCCCGCCGAGATCGTGGAACGCGTCGACGTGCTCAAGGGACCCGGCACGCTGATCAACGGCATTCCGCCCGGCGGCAGCATCGGCGGCAGCATCAACGTGCTCACAAAGCGCGCCGGCGACGAACCGCTCACACGCGTCGGGCTGGGCTACCTGAGCGATTCGCAGTTCGGCACCACCGTGGACATCGGCCGCCGCTTCGGCCAGGACAACGCCTGGGGCATCCGCGTCAATGGCGCCTTTCGGGACGGCGAAGCCAGCATCGACAACGGCAACCAGCAGGTCGGGCTCGGCGCGGTCGCGCTGGACTACCGCGGCAGTCGCGTGCGCTGGTCGCTCGACGCGTTCACGCAACGGGAGGACACCGACAACTTCCGTCCGCAGATCGGATTCCAGCCGACCCTGACGGCGCTGCCCGAGCCGCCCGACTCGCGCATGAGTTGGTTCCCGGACACGACGCTGAAGATGGAAGACAACGTAGTGGCCTCGCGCCTGGAAGTCGACATCAGCGACCACCTGACCGCGTGGGCTGGCATCGGCTATCGGGACGGCTCCGCCGACCAGATGTTCCCCACCACCAGCGTCTCGATGGATGCGCTTGGCAACTTCACGGTGCGCAACAGCTTCTACGACTCCTACAGCAAGTCGACCAGCGCGGATATCGGGCTGCGCGCGAGATTCGCCACCGGCAGCGTCGGGCACAACCTGTCGTTGAGTGCATCCAACCTGGACCAGGAACAGGGCAACGCCTACGTCACCTCGTCCGGGGTTGCGCGCTCGAGCATCTACAACCCCGCGGCACTGCCATTGGTGACAGCCGCCCGCAATGACCCGCGCAAGGCGTCGGAAGCGCAGAACTACAGCATTGCCGTGGCCGATACGCTGTCGTTCGCGCAAGACCGCCTGCTGCTCACCGTGGGCCTGCGCGACCAGACCGTCGAGCTGAACAACTTCAGCACCACCACCGGCGCGCAGACCTCCACGTACAAGGAAAGCGCCGTCTCGCCTCTGGCCGGCGTGGTGTTCAAGGCCACGGGCAACATCTCCGTGTACGGCAACTACACCGAAGGCCTGACCCGTGGCGCCACCGCGCCAGCGACCGCCGCCAATGCCGGCGAAGTGTTCGCGCCGTTCAAGTCGCAGCAGTACGAAGCCGGCGTCAAGTTCGACTGGGGTTCGTTCATGACCACCGCGAGCCTGTTCCAGATCTCGCGCCCCAACAGCATGACCGACCCGGCGACAAACCTCTACAGCTTCGACGGCGAGCAGCGAAACCGCGGTCTGGAACTTGCGGGCTACGGGGAGCCGGTCCGTGGCCTGCGCCTGATGGGCGGCCTCACATTCAACGACGCCAAGGTCACCCGCGCAGCCCAGTACCAAGGCAACGACGCCTATGGCGTACCGGACGCCAATGTCAGCCTTGGCGCCGACTGGGACGTGCCGGGCGTGCAGGGCCTGGCGCTCAACGGCCGCATCATCTATACCGGCTCGTCCTATGCGAGCAACGCCAATACCATTTCCCTGCCCAGCTGGACGCGCTACGACATCGGCGCGCGCTACCGCACGAACGTCGGCGGCAAGGGCCTGGTGCTGCGCGCCGGCATCGAGAACCTGACCGACGAGAACGTCTGGCTCGTGAGCGGCAACAACTACCTGACGGTGAGCGCGCCGCGCACGTTCGTGCTGAGCGCCACCATGGACTTCTGAATAGGACTCTCGCCATGACAATCCACCTCCCGCCCGACCCCACCGCCTCGTCAGGCCGGTGATCGCGCTGCCGGTCCGGGCCCGGCGCGTGGTGCCCCTCGTTTCCCGCATCGTCGCCGCAATCCTTGGTGGTTACGCGCTGGCGGCTCTCGCCAGCGTGGCGGCGCTGGCCTTGCCGATCGCCCGGCCGCAGGCCGTGCTGACCGGCATGCTGGCGAGCTTCGCCCTCTACGCGGGCGCCGTGATCTGGGTGTTCGCCGTTCGCAGCGCGACCCGTGCCTGGGTCGGCTTGCTGATGGCCGCCGCCGTGCTGATGCCGGCCGCCTGGGTGGCGTGGCACGCCGGAGGCTCGGCATGAGCGAAAAGCGCGCGGAGAGCGCAGCGCCGAAGCCGCGCGGCATCCGCCAGACCATGTCCGACCTGCACATCTGGGCCGGGCTGCTGCTCGGCTGGATGCTCTACGCCATGTTCCTCACCGGCACGGTGAGCTACTTCAAGAACGAGATCTCGCAATGGGCACGGCCCGAGCTGGCGCATCAGGCGTCGGTGCCCGATCCGGCCGATGTCGCGCAGCGCGTGGCCGGCGAGCTCGGGCGGCTCGCCGCGGGCAGCAGCCAGTGGAGCATCGGATTGCCCAGCGCGCGCGAGAACACGGCAGAGGCCTTCTGGCGGCTGGCCTCCGCGCAACCGGGACAGCGCCGCTTCGGGCAGGCCACCTTCGACCCGGCCACCGGCCACAAGGTGACGGCGCGCGACACCACGGGCGGCGAGTTCTTCTATCGCTTCCACTTCCAGTTCCACTACATGCCCGTGCTGTGGGGGCGCTGGCTTGCAGGACTGGCAGCCATGTTCATGCTGGTGGCCATCGTCAGCGGGGTGATCACGCACAAGAAGATCTTCACGGACTTCTTCACCTTCCGCTGGGCCAAGGGCCAGCGCTCGTGGCTGGACGCGCACAACGCGCTGTCGGTCTTCGGGCTGCCGTTCCATCTGATGATCACCTACACCGGCCTGGTGACGCTGATGGCGCTGTACATGCCGTACGGCGAGCGGCTGGCCTTCAAGACGCCGCAGGAACGCCAGCAACTCACGCGAGAGCTCAATGCGTTCATCCAGCCGGGCAAGCCAAGCGGCCGCGCGGCCGAATTGGCGCCGGTGGCCGACATGGTCCGCCAAGCACAGGCGCTCTGGGGCCGCGACAACATCGCGCGCGTGACCATCACGCTGCCGGGCGACGCCGCCTCGCGGGTGGCGGTGGCCCGCGGCGAAGAAGGCCGCGCCTCGATGAGTCCGCAGTACCTCCTGTTCGAGGGCAGCAGCGGCAGGCTCCTCGAGACGCATGACAGCGTCGGCCCCGCGGCCGAGACCCGCGGCGTGATGTATGCGCTGCACCTGGGCCGCTTCGGCGACACGGTCACGCGCTGGCTCTACTTCCTGGTCAGCCTGGCCGGTACCGCGATGGTGGGCACCGGACTGGTGATGTGGACGGTCAAGCGCCGCAGGAAGCTGCCCGACCCGGCGCGACCGCACCTGGGCTTTCGCCTGGTCGAGCGCCTGAACATCGCGACCATTGCGGGGCTGTCGATCGCCATGGCGACGTTCCTGTGGAGCAACCGCCTGCTGCCGGGCACGCTGGCGCAGCGCGGCGAATGGGAGATCCACGCATTCTTCATCGCCTGGGCGCTGGCACTGGCGCACGCCGTGCTGCGGCCGCCGCGCCGCGCCTGGATCGAGTTGCTGTGGGTCGGCGCCGCCATGCTGGCGCTGCTGCCGGTGCTGAACATGCTGACCACCGACCGGCCGCTGTGGCGCAGCATCGCCGAAGGCGACTGGGTGTTCGCCGGCATGGACCTGGTGCTCTGGGCGCTGGCCGCGCTGCACGTGAAGCTGGCGCTGCGCACGGCGCGCCACAAGGCCCCGGTGCCGCGCGGCGCCCAGTCGCCACGCACGAAGGCGCCGGCCCCCGCAGGTGAGCGGACTGTGCCGTCCGTGCCCCGGACGACGTTCGACGCCACGCATGGCGCCACGCCTTCGCAGGACGCCTTGCGATGAGTCACCTCGCGATCTTCCTGCCGTCGCTGCTGGGCTTCTCGGCCCTGGCGCTGGCCATGGAGCGGCACCAGGAGAGCGTGTTCGATCGCGCCCTGCCCGCTTCCCTGACGCGCGTCCTGCGCAACCTCGGCTGGGCCGCGCTGCTGGCCGCCCTTGCGGTGGCGGTCGAGACGCAGGGCTGGGGCCTGGGCCTGGTCAGCTACAGCGGCCACACCAGCGCGAGCGCCGGGCTGGTGTTCGGCCTGCTCATTGCCTGGCAACGGCGACGCTCGGCGCGATAGGCCCGGACCCGCGCCCGCCTTGCGGTCGACCCGCTACTCTGCGCGGATGTCGGCACGCGCCGCCACGACGCGCATCTGCGGCAACTCGCGCTCGACACGCGCCTGCAGCGCCGCGCCGTCGCCCCAGTTCGGCGTGAGCCCGACGTCGACGAGCTTGCGGCGCATGGCCGGGTCGGCCATCACCTGCGCCAGGGCCTTTTCGAGCCTTTGCCGCACGGGCGCGGGCATTCCGGCGGGGCCGACGAGGGCGAACCAGGTGCTCATGTCAAAGCCCGGATAGCCGCTCTCGGCCACGGTGGGCACCTGCGGCAGCAGCTTGAGCCGGTGTGCGCCCAGCGCCGCGATCGGCTTGATCTTGCCGGATCTGATCAACGGCGTGGCGGCGACCACCGTGTCCACGGCAACCTGCACCTGTCCGCCCATGAGCGCATTCAGACTGGGCGAGCTGCCGTTGAACGGAACATGCAGCAGCCGCATGCCCGTGGTGTTCTTGAGCATCTCGCCCCCGAAGTGCACCGACGACCCGACCCCGACCGAACCGTAGGAATACCTGTCCGGCGCCGACTTGACCTGTGCCACCAGTTCCGCGAGCGTACGGCTGGGCACCTGGTTGTTGGCCACCAGCAGCAACCCCATGTCGGCCACGAGGCCCAGCGGCGTGAACGCCATCGGATCGTATGGCAGCGCTTCGCGAATGACCGGGTTCAGCGCGAGCGTGGTACTGCTGGCGAGCAGGAGCGTGTAACCGTCGGCCGGCGCCTTGGCCACCAGCGCGGCGCCCACCACGGTGCTGGCGCCGGGGCGGTTCTCGACGATCATCGGCTGGCCCAGCTTTTCACTGAAGGCGACGGCAAGGTGGCGCCCCAGAATGTCCGTGGCGCCGCCCGGCGCGTACGGCACGATCAGCTTGATCGGGCGATCCGGATAGTGCTGCGCGAAGGCGCCGGGCGCGGCAATTGCCAGGACGCCGGCCAGCAGGCTCGACAGGAAGCGGGAACGGGACAAGGCCATGAACGGAAATCTCCTCGAAAGCTCGGTGGTGGGAAGTCAGGTGGGCGTCTGGCCCGCAGGGCGGTCCAGGAGCGGACTGCGCGCGCGTGCGTGTCCGCTGGCCAGGTCATAGGCGTGGCCGAGTTGCAGCACGGCAAGATCGCCTTGCGCCGGCCCCAGGATCTGCAAGCCTGCGGGCAATCCCTGCGGCCCGAAGCCGGCCGGCACGGCCAGCGCCGGCAGCCCCGCCATCGTCGCGGGCACGACGGCCTGCATCCAGCGGTGATAGGTGTCCATGGCCGTTCCGCCCACCGACCGGGGCCAGGCCAGCCGGGCATCGAACGGGAACACCTGGGCAGCGGGCAGCACGAGGAAGTCGAAGCGCTCGAACAGTTCGCGCAGACATTGGTACCAGGCCGAGCGCACGCGGGTTGCGTCATACACCTGCATCGCGGTCAGCGCGCGGCCGCGCTCGATCTCCCAGACCGCCTCGGGCTTGAGCTGCGCGCGCGTGCTGGGGTCATCGCAAAGGGCGCCGTTGGCGCCGGCCACGCCGTAGCTGCGCAGGTCGATCCAGGCGCGCCACAGGCGCTCGAGGTCGAAGGAAGGAACAACCTCGTCCACCGTGCAGCCGATGTCCCGGAACGCGCCCAGTGCCGCGCGACACGTGTCGAGCAGGCCCGGCTCCACCGGCAGGTGTCCGCCCAGGTCGCCGAGCCAGCCGATGCGCAGGCCGCGCGGGTCGCGTGACAGCGCCCCGGCCCAGTCCTGCGCACCTTCGCTGCGGCGCGTGAGCGGCAATCGGGCATCGAAGCCTGCCTGCACCGACAGCAGCAGTGCCAGATCTGGAATGTTGCGCGCCATCGGGCCAGCCACGCTGAACTGCTGGAAGAACACCTCGTCGGCCGGGCCGTGCGGCACGCAACCCGGCGAGGTGCGAAAGCCATAGACGTTGTTGAAGGCGGCCGGTGTGCGCAGCGAACCCATCATGTCCGTGCCGTCGGCCACGGGCAGCATGCGCAAGGCCACGGCCACGCCCGCGCCACCGCTGCTGCCCCCGGCAGAGCGCGTCGGGTCGAAGGCATTGCGGGTCGGACCGTAGACGGGGTTGTAGGTATGGCCGCCGAGCCCGAACTCGGGCGAGTTGCTGCGCGCGACGAACAATGCGCCGGCCGCGCGCATGCGCTCGAAGATCACCGCGTCGGTGCGCGTGACCTGGCCGGCGAAGATCGGCGAACCGCGGGTGGTCACCATGCCTGCCGCCGGCATGATGTCCTTGGGGGCCTGAGGAAATCCGTGCAACGGGCCGAGCCGTTCCCCGCGTTGCATCTGCTTGTCGAGCGCCCGCGCCCGAGCGCGCAGGGCGTCGGGGTCGGCCGGTGCGACCAGGGCGTTGACGATCGGGTTGAGCCGGTCGATCTGCGCCTGGAAGGCTTCGAGCACTTCCACGCACGACAGCTCCCGCGCCTGGATCGCCTGCGACAGGCGCGTCGCGGTCAACTCGACGATGTCGTCGGCAGTTTCCGCCTGTGGGCGTGCGACTGCGGCGGGCGCGACGGCGACGACGCGCAGGTCCATGACTTTCCTTGAGATGTGTGACAGAAAGGCAAGGATAGGAAAGTGAATGCGTTTTGACTATCGCCGAGTTGTTGATCTATCGTTGCGTTTTTCGCAAACCTCGCCGCGACACGCCATGCTCTCCTACCGCCTGCAGGACACTGCGCTGCGCTACTTCCTCGAAGTCGTGCGAGGCGGCTCGGTCACCGAGGCCGCGACGCGCCTGAACGTTTCGCCCTCGGCGGTCAGCCGCCAGGTGGCGGCGCTGGAGGACATGCTGGGCCTGCCGCTGTTCGAGCGGCGCCCCCGCGGCATGGTGCCGAGCCCGGCGGGCGAGTTGCTCGCCGCGCACGCCCGGCGCGGAGCCCTGGAAGCCGATCGCGTGGTAGCCGACATCCAGGCGCTGCAGGGACTGCGCCGGGGACGCGTGCGGGTGTGCAGTTCCGGCGGCTTCGCCGTCGAATTCCTGCCCCGCGCGATCGCCTTGTTCACCGCGCAGCATCCGGGCATGCAGATCCATCTGCGCGCCGCCGCGCCGGCCGCGGTGACGCAGGCCGTGCTCGACGGCGATACCGACATCGGCCTGACCTACAGCCGCACGGCTGAGCGCGACATCGAGGTGCAGCACCGGCAGGTGTCACCGGTGATCGCCGTGATGCGGCCGGACCACCCGCTGGCGCACCTGCACAGCGTCACGCTCGCGCAGATGCACCCGCATCCGATTGCCCTGCCCGAGGCCGACAACACGGCCCGGCAGTTGTTCGATATCGCCTGCAGCCATCGCCGGCTGGTGTTCGAGCCGGTCATGGTCAGCAGCCAGTTCGAGGCGCTGTTGAACTTCGTGCGCCACGGCGGCGGCCTGTCGATCGGCGGCGAAGTCACGGTGCGCGAGCGCATCCGCCGCGGCGAACTGCATGCGGCAACCTTGCGCGAGCGCGCCGTGAGCGGGCGCACCCTGGAGGTCCAGACCCTCGCCGGCCGGACGCTGCCCGAAGGCGTGCGCGCGTTCGTCGATCACCTGGGGGCATTGCTGTCGCCGGCAACATCGCCATGATGCTGCGCATGGATGGCTCCGCATGACGACGCTCGACCTGTTTGCGCCTGCCTCGCCGGACGCGCCAGAGCGCCTGGGGCCCGGCGCATTCCTTCTGCGCGGCTTCGCCCTGCCCTGCGCAGACGTGCTGCTGGCAGCGATTGCCGGCATCGAGGCGCAGGCGCCGTTCCGCCACATGGTGACCCCCGGTGGGTTCACGATGTCGGTGGCACTGACCAATTGCGGCGCGCTCGGCTGGACCAGCGATCGCCGCGGCTATCGCTATGCGCCCACCGATCCGGACAGCGGCCGGCCGTGGCCCGCGATGCCCGAGGTCTTCAGCCGGCTGGCGCGCGACGCGGCCGCGGCCGCCGGCTTCGACGCCTTCGCGCCGGACGCCTGCCTGATCAACCGCTACCTGCCGGGCGCGCGCCTGTCGCTGCACCAGGACCGCGACGAACGCGACCTCGGCGCGCCCGTCGTCTCGGTGTCGCTGGGCATGACGGCCACCTTCCTCTGGGGCGGCAGCAGCCGCGCGGCGCGGGCACTTCGACTGCCGCTGCTCCACGGCGACGTCGTGGTCTGGGGCGGCGCAGACCGCCTTCGCTTCCATGGCGTGCTGCCGCTGGCCGATGCGCCGCACCCGGCGCTCGGCGCCCAGCGCATCAACTTCACCTTTCGCAAGGCAGGTTGAATGGACGATGATGGGCTCCGCTCAGGCCCGGATTGAAAGGAGGAACCGCCTCATGCCCCGCAAGACACTCCCGACCCGTCACCGCTCTCCCGCCGCATGGCTCGTGCCGCTGCTCTGTGCGCTGGCCGGCGCGGCGCATGCGCAACCGAGCAACTGCGAAGACCTGCGCGCGCAGATCGAGGCGAAGATCGGCGCCGCCGGCGTCAGTGCGTTCACGGTCACGGTGATCGATGCGAACGCGCCGGCCGATGGCCAGGTCGTCGGCACCTGCGCCCAGGGCACGCGCCAGATCGTCTATACGCGCACCGGCGCGCCGACGGGCAGTGCGTCGCCCGATCCCGCGACACCGGCCCCGCCGCCGGCCCCGCGCAAGCGCGAGGCCCCGATCATCACCGAATGCAAGGACGGCAGCACGTCCGTCGGCGGCACCTGTCCGAAGTAGTGCGCCAAGGCGCCGGGCCGCTCAGGCGTGCGACGCCGGCGCCGGCGCAGCGGTGGCCGCAGAAGCCCGCTCGGCATCGTCGGGCGCCCGGTGGATGCGCACGATGCGCAGGGCGTCGGGCTGCTCGACCAGCACGCAGGCCTTGCCGGTGCGCCTGCAAAGGTCCTGCACGCGCCAATAGGCGCCGTGGCTCAGGCAGCCGGTCTGGCAGATGACCAGGTCGGCAGTGCGCAGCGTGGCCTCCAGCCCTTCGCCGTCGTCGACCGGCGGGACGGCCGCGTCCGCCTGGGCGACCATCGGGCGAGCCTTGTGCCACTCCCAGCGCAGCCGCTCGCGCAGGAGTTCCTGGATGCGCGAGACCAGCACGTTCACATGCCGCGCCAGCTTGACGCGGCCTGGCAGCCCGGGGATGGCCTGCTCCAGCGCCGCGCGGTCTTCACGCGCCCAGGCCAGGGCGGTGTCGCGCTGGATCAACTGGGCACGCTGGCGAAAGGCCTGGGCACGCAGGCGATCGATCTCGCGCGCCTGCGCGCTCAACTGCTCCCCGCATCGCGCCTGCACGCGGCCATGCTCGCGCAGCAGTGCGCAATGCTCGCGCAGCAGCTGATCGAAGTCCTGTTCGGCAACTTTCATGGCGTTGGCTCCTCGGCGGTGGCAGGCAACGCCCGGCATGGCGTCGCGGCACGGAAAGCCTCATTCTAAATGAGATTCATTCGCATTTGAAAGGCGAGGCGATCTCACGGCTGAATCTCGTCATGTCCGGGTTATTCCGGACGATGGTTGCTTTGAACAATCGCCCCAGACGTCACCAGAATGGCCGACAGCCGCAGCGCCGCTGGCGGCCACATCGAATGACCACCGGAGACTTCCCATGACGCCCCACTCTTTTCGAGCGCGCTGGCAGCCCACCCGCCGCATCGCCGCACTTGCGGTCGCCGCTGGCCTCGTCGCCGCCGCCCTGCCCGCCGCCCATGCGCAGGCACAGCCGCAACTCGACACCCCGCTGCGGATCGTGGTCGGCTACGCACCCGGCGGCGCCACCGACCGCGTGGCACGCATCGTTGGCGACAAGCTGGCCGCGCGCCTGGGCGTGCCCGTGGTGGTGGACAACAAGCCCGGCGCAGGCGGGCGGCTCGCGGCGCAGCAAGTGAAGGCGACGCCGCCCAACCAGAACGTGCTGATGCTGGCGAACCCGGCGGTGATGATCGTCGCGCCTCTGGTCTTCAAGGACAACAACTACGACCCCGAGCGCGACTTCGTGCCGGTGTCGCACGTCAGCGACTACGACTTCGCGCTCGCCGTGTCGCCCACGCTGCCGGTGCGCGAGCTGAGCCACCTGCTCGCCTGGATGCGCGCCAACCCGACGCAGGCCAACGTCGGCGTGCCTGCCACCGGCAGCCTGCCGCACTTCTTCGCACTGATGGTCGGCGAGAAGGCCAACGTGCAGACGCAAGTGATCGGCTACCGCGGCTCGGCTCCGCTGATCAACGACCTGCTGGGCGGCCAGGTGCCGGTGGCAGTCGACACCGCCGACGGCATGCTGCCGCAGCATGACGCCGGCAAGCTGCGCATCCTCGCCCTGTCGGGCGAGCAGCGCTCGCCCTTCGCGCCCAAGATCCCGACCTTCAAGGAAGCCGGCCTCGACCTGGCGGCCAGCGGCTGGAACACCTTCTTCGCACCGGCGAGCATGCCCAAGGACAAGGTCGAACGGCTGGCCGTCGCGATTCGCGCCGTGATGCAGGACCCGGAGACGACGCAACGCTTCAAGGATTCGCAGATGACGCCGGTGGTCAGCAGCCAGGCGCAGACCGTCGCGATGCTGAAGGCCTACCGCGCGCAGTGGGCGCCGGTGGTGCAGAAGTCCGGTTACCAGCCCTGAAGACGCACAAGACATGGCCACGCAAACCAGGCGCCCGAACATCATCTTCATCGTGGCCGATGACCTCGGCCATGCCGACCTTGGCTGCTACGGCGGACGCGACGCCGTCTTCGGGCCGGTGTCGCCGGTGCTGCACGCGATGTCGCGCGCGTGAGCCGGCGTCATCGCGCGGCTCCGATGTCGCTGCCCGTGCGCTGGTCACGCGCTCGCTGGACGTATGACTTGGTGAACCACGCCGCCGCGGCGAGGGCGATCACGCTCGACCAGACGGCGATGCGCATCGGCGTCTCCGGACGCAGCACCATCAGCAGGTCCGCCGCGACCAGCACTGCGAACGCCAGCGCCCAGGCTCCCGACAGGACGCTGTTGGCATGCACGAAGCGCGCGCTGGCGGCGACTTCCGCGCTCACGCGGCGGCGAGCATGGTGCAGCGTGAATGGCCGCCTGGCCACGATGCTGCCGACGACGATCAGCAGAAGACCGCCGTCGATCCACAGCCGCACGCGCCAGAGCGACCAGGCCTCGCCGCCGTTCCTGAACGCCAGGCCGGCGAGCAGCGTGAACATCACCGCGCTGCCTGCTTCGAGGATGCTGACCTCGCCTCGCCCCTTGAGCCGATCGAAAACCAGCAAGACGATCGATAGCAAGGCGCCGACGACCAGCCCTGGCACGATGCCGAGCAGGTTCTCGATCACCACGAAGCCGATGAACGGTGCGAATCCCAACAGTGCACCCATGATCAGCTTCTCGCTTTTGCTGCAAAAACCTCATCCATCCATCCGCACGCTTCCTGCACCAGGCGCACGCGGGCGTTGACCTGGCAGTGGCCGTCGGCGCCGCTGGCCGCGTCGAGGAAGACGAACTCCTTGCGCGACGAGTGAATCTGCTCGTGCCAGCGGCGCGCCTGCGCGGCGAACACCGGTGAATCGCCGCCGCCAAGGACCGACAGGAACGGCAGCGTCACCTTCGCAGCATCGGCCCGCGCCGGTTCCCAGCGCGCGACGAAGGCTTGCGGCGTGGCCGCACCGGCCTTCCAGAGCATCGTCTGCCAGCTGCGCAGCGTCGCGCTGCTCGGCGCCTTCGCCTCGGCGCCACCCGCGAGCGCGGCACGCACGCTGGCACCGAACAGTTCGCCCGGCGCCGGGAACGGTGTGGTCGCGATCACCGTCGCCAAGCGTGGCTCCAGGCCGGCCGCGCGGGTCGCGAAGTAGCCCCCGAGGCTGCAGCCGACCAGCGCGATGCGGCCGGCGCGCGCACCGAAGCGCTGGATCAGCGTGTCCACCACCGCCGCGATCGGGCGCTCCGGTTCAATCTCCCAGTACAGGCCATCGGCCGCTGTGATGCCTTGCCCCGGCAGGTCGGCGATCGCGACAGAGTAGCCGCGCTCCCAGAACGCGCGGCCGTACGACAGGAACAGGTCCTCGAAGCAGGTGTCGGCGCCGCCGATCAACAGCACGACCGGCGCATCGGCCGCGGCGTTGCGCAGGAACAGGCCCGGCAACGCCTTGCCCTGGTACGGCACCTGGAACAGTGTCGCGGGCAATGCCAGTTCATTCATCGCAGTCGCGAAAGCCTTCTGATGCTGGCGGTACAGCCGCGTGAACGACTCGCCGCCCGGCTCGGCGAACTGCCATGCGGAGCGATAGCTCGCAAAGGCCTTTAGACGTGCCTCGCCGGCGGCCCGGCGCCAACCGCGCTTCGCCCAGGTGGTCGCTTGTGCGTCCTGGACGTCGCCGTAGGTACCGAACGAGGCGACCCAGCTGTCGGCGTCGCCGTCGACGATCGTCGAGGCGGCGTGGAACGCCTGGCCGATGTCCAGACCACCGGCCGGGCCCCAGCTCAATGCGGACATGAAGAACAGATCCATGTTGGGGTCGTCGAAGCGGTACTTGATGGCCAGGCGCTGGTCCGGGCGCGCGCCAGTGGGCGCGGCGGGCGCGGCGGGCGCGGCCAAGGTTTGGGTGACGCCAGCGACGGCACTGGCGGCGATCACGAAATTTCTGCGGATCATCGAGGTCTCCTGTGCAAGAGCCGTCATAATATGAGTCATGCTCACGTTAGTAAACTCGCGTTTCGAGGAGTCGGCGATGTCAAAAAAAGTCGTTTCAAATCAAGCACCTGTGCGCCGCGCACCGCAGCAGCTACGGTCTCTTCAGAAGATCGAACTCATGTTGGAAGCGGCCGTCCAACTGCTTGAGCAGGACGATGTCAGCGCGCTGACCACCAACGCGGTCGCGGCCCGGGCAGGCGTCAGCATCGGCACGCTGTATCAATACTTCAACGACAAGGATGCATTGCTGGACGCGCTGATGGAGCGCGAGTTCGGCAGCATGTCGTCGGCGATCCTCGACGCGACAAAGCCCGCGCCGACCGATGCGCCGGGCGACCGGATCCGCCGCACGTTGCGCGCGGTGGTAGACGCGTACGGCGGTCGCGGGCGCGTGCATCGCCGACTGATCGCGCACTCGTTGACGCGCACGTCGGGCAGCCGACTGCCGCCGCTGTTGTCGCAATTGACCGAGACGCTGTCGGCGAAAGGCGTCGTGGTCGCGGGAGCAGCGCCGCAGCCTTTGTCGCGTGCCCAGGCGTTCGTGCTGACCCACGCGATCGGCGGCGTGTTGCGCTCACTGGCCGCGAGCGACAGCGCGCCGCCGGTGCGAGAAATCGAGGAGGCGCTGGTGCAACTGGCGCTGGGCTTTGTGGCGACGGTTGGTGCACACCAGGCGGAGTCGCGCGCGCCCGGTACTGCCTGCTGCGAGCAGGTAACGCCGGTCTCGCGCTGATGCGCGCGTTGCGCGATGCGGCGGCCCGCGGCGTGCGTGCGCCTGCTGGTCGATGACTTCTAAACCGCGGGTGAAGACGCTACGCTGCTGGCGCTGGCGCAGGTGCCGAACCTGGAAGTCCGGCCCGACGGCACGAACTTCATCGACATGGACGTGTTGGCCCGTTGGGCCGGTCGTGCGTACGCTCTGCGCAGCGTTTGAACCGCGCTCACTTGCCGAGCAAAGCACAGAGCATTCTTTGACAGCGGAAAATTCAACATAAGCTGTTGAATTTAAACAGTTTTAGAGTCACTCCCACTCGATCGTCGCCGGCGGCTTGCTGCTCACGTCGTAGGTCACGCGGTTGATGCCGCGCACTTCGTTGATGATCCGGCCGGACACCTTCTTGAGCAGCGCGTAGGGCAGTTCGGCCCAGTCGGCAGTCATGAAGTCGCTGGTCTGTACCGCGCGCAGCGCGACCACGTAGTCGTAGGTGCGGCCGTCGCCCATCACGCCCACGCTCTTGACCGGCAGGAAGACCGTGAAGGCCTGGCTGGTCAGCTCGTACCAGGTCTTGCCGCTCGCCTCGTCGCGGAAGTTGCGCAGTTCCTCGATGAAGATGGCGTCGGCCTGGCGCAGCAGGTCGGCGTATTCCTTCTTCACTTCGCCCAGGATGCGCACGCCCAGGCCCGGGCCGGGGAACGGGTGGCGGTACACCATCTCGGGCGGCAGGCCCAGGGCCACGCCAAGCTCGCGCACCTCGTCCTTGAAGAGGTCGCGCAGCGGCTCGAGCAGCTTCAGGCCGAGCTGCTCGGGCAGGCCGCCGACGTTGTGGTGGCTCTTGATGGTGACGGCCTTCTTGCTCTTGGCGCCGCCCGATTCGATGACGTCGGGATAGATGGTCCCCTGGGCCAGGAAAGTAGCGCCCTTGTGGCCACCCGTGCCGGCCTTGAGCCGGGCCGCTTCCTGCTTGAACACGGTGACGAACTCGGCGCCGATGATCTTGCGCTTGGCTTCGGGGTCGCTCACGCCGGCCAGCTTGCCGAGGAACAGGTCGCTCGCGTCCACGCGAATGACGCGCGCGTGCAGCTTGCCTTCGAACATGTCCATGACCATGTCGCCCTCGTTCAGGCGCAGCAGGCCATGGTCGACGAAGACGCAGGTGAGCTGGTCGCCGATCGCGCGGTGGATCAGGGCTGCCGCCACCGACGAGTCGACGCCGCCGGACAGGCCCAGGATGACCTCCTCGTCGCCCACCTGCTCGCGGATCTTCTGCACCGCTTCCTCGACATGGTCGCGCATGACCCAGTCGGGCTTGGCACCGCAGATGCCGAGCACGAAGCGCTCCAGCAGCGCCTTGCCCTGCACGGTATGCGTGACCTCGGGGTGGAACTGCACGCCGTAGAAGCGGCGCTCCTCGTCGGCCATGCCGGCAATGGGGCAGCTGTCGGTGGACGCCATCAGCTTGAAACCCGGCGGCAGCTCGCTCACCTTGTCGCCGTGGCTCATCCAGACGTTGAGCATGCCGTGCCCTTCGGGCGTGGTGAAGTCGGCGATGTCCTTGAGCAGTTGCGTGTGGCCGCGCGCGCGCACTGCCGCGAAGCCGAACTCGCGCTTGTGGCCGCCTTCCACCTTGCCGCCGAGCTGGTGCGCCATGGTCTGCATGCCGTAGCAGATGCCAAGCACCGGCACGCCCAGCTCGAACACCGCCTGCGGCGCCTTGTCGGTGCTCTCCTCGTACACGCTGGCGTGGCTGCCGGAGAGGATCACGCCCTTGAGCGCGCCGTCGGCGGCATATTCGCGCACCCACTCGTCACTGACGTCGCACGGATGGACTTCGGACAGCACGTGCGCCTCGCGCACGCGCCGGGCAATCAGCTGTGTGACTTGCGAGCCGAAGTCGAGGATGAGGATTTTCTGGTGCTGCATCACAGTTGCTTGGAAATGGAGTCGGTGAAGACCATGCGGTCCTGCTGCTTTTCGAGTGCCGCCATCTTGCGCAGCTCCTCGAAGAATTCGTCGATCAGGCGCTTCGTCACCAGCGCCCGATGCTCGGGTGTGAAGAAGCTGCCGGTAGCAGCCTTGTACTCGCGGTCGCGGTAGTCGAGCAGGCTCGACAACGTGCGCAAGGTGCGCGGGAAGTCGAGATAGGCCGCGCCGCCGTCAGGCTTGCTCACACGCAACACGGTGCGCGCGCCGTCAGCGCCAGGAACAGGCACTTCCTCCATGCTCGCCCCCTGATCGGCCAACTGCCGGCAGGTGGCCTGCACCGCCGCCGGCTCGAGCGCTTCGAGCTGCGCGGGCCTGTACACGATCAGGCGGGCGTCAGGGTCGGCCAGCACGCGCAGCACCAGGTTCTGGTAGTAGCCATGCGCCAATGCCAGCGCCAGCGTGTACTTGCCTTCGATCTCCGATTTCATGCTGCTCCACACGGCGGCAAGCACCGCAAAAATTGCCGAAAGCAGGGTCGACACCTTGATCCAGGAGCCGGTGTCCCCGGGCGCCAGCGCAGCCTCGTACAGCGTGAGGATGCCCGCCAGCGCGGCGAACAGGCCGGCGACCAGCCCGCGCACCCGGTAACGCCGATAGACCAGCCGGACATAGGTGCGATAGTCGGCCGATGCCGTCATCGCGACCTCTTGCCCGCCTGGGCATGCGTGCCGGGCCGTAGGTCGGTCGTCACTGCGTTGGCCGGGCTCAGTCCGCCCGGTAGTTCGGCGCTTCCTTGGTGATCTGCACGTCGTGCACGTGGCTTTCGCGCACGCCCGCGGTGGTGATCTCGACGAACTCGGCGCGCGCCTTCATGTCGTCGATGGTCGGGCAGCCGCAGTAGCCCATGGCCGCGCGCAGGCCGCCGGCCATCTGGAACACGATGGACACCATCGAGCCCTTGTAGGGCACGCGGCCCTCGATGCCTTCGGGCACGAGCTTGTCGGCGTTGGGGTTGCCGGTGGTGGCTTCCTGGAAGTAGCGGTCCGCACTGCCCTGCTGCATGGCGCCGATCGAGCCCATGCCGCGGTAGCTCTTGTAGCTGCGGCCCTGGTAGAGGACGATCTCGCCGGGCGCTTCCTCGGTGCCGGCGAACATGCCGCCCATCATCACCGTGCTGGCGCCGGCCGCGATGGCCTTGGCGATGTCGCCCGAATAGCGGATGCCGCCGTCGGCGATGAGCGGCACGCCGGTGCCCTGCAGCGCCGTGGCGACGCTGTCGATGGCCATGATCTGCGGGACGCCCACGCCGGCCACGATGCGGGTGGTGCAGATCGAGCCCGGGCCGATACCGACCTTGACCGCATCCGCCCCGGCGTCGGCCAGCGCGCGGGCGGCATCGCCGGTGGCGATGTTGCCGCCGATCACGTCGACCTGCGGGTAGTTTTCCTTGACCCAGCGCACCCGCTCGATCACGCCCGAACTGTGGCCGTGCGCCGTGTCCACCACGATCGCGTCGACGCCGGCCTTGACCAGCGCCTCGACCCGTTCCTCGGTGCCGGCGCCCACGCCGACGGCGGCGCCGACGCGCAGCCGTCCCGAAGCGTCGCGTGCAGCGTTCGGGAAGCTGGTCTGCTTGGTGATGTCCTTGACGGTGATCAGGCCCTTGAGGCGCCATTCCTTGTCGATAACCAGCAGGCGCTCGAGCTTGTACTTGTTCAGCAGCGCCTTGGCTGCCGCCAGCTCGGTGCCGTCATCGACGGTGATGAGCTTCTCGCGCGGCGTCATGATCTCGGCGACCGGGACGTCCAGGCGTGTCTCGAAGCGCAGGTCGCGGCCGGTGACGATGCCGACCACGCGGCCACCATCAAGCACCGGGAAGCCGGAGATGCCCAGTTCCTCCGACAGCTGCATCACCTGCAGCACCGTGTGGCTCGGGGTGATCACGACCGGGTCGCGCAGGACGCCCGATTCGTAGCGCTTGACCCTGGCCACCTCGGCAGCCTGCTGCTGCGCGGTGAGATTCTTGTGAATGATGCCCATGCCGCCTTCCTGGGCGATGGCGATCGCCAGGCGCGACTCGGTGACCGTGTCCATGGCCGCTGACACCAGCGGCAGGTTGAGCACGATATTGCGCGAGAGGCGGGTAGCAAGGGAGGTGTCCTTGGGCAGGACCTGGGAATACGCAGGCACCAGCAACACGTCGTCGAAGGTGAGCGCTTTGCCGAGAAGGCGCATGGCGACAAGCTCCAAAAGACGGATTGTAACGATTGATCGGTACTTTCCCGGGGCGCCGGTGTGGCGGATTCACCGCGCCGCCCGCGCGCATCCCGGCGCGACACGTTGCAAAAGGTAAGCAGGCGCTAAACTGCCGCCCATGAACATCGTCCGCAGGTTGTGTTGGCTGTGCTGCGTCTGTACCTTGCTCCCGCTGGCGGCGCAGGCCCAGTGGCGCTGGCTCGACAAGGATGGCCGCACCGTCTTCAGCGACACCCCGCCGCCGCCCGAGATCCCGGACAAGAACATCACCCAGCGCGGCAATCTGCCGGCCCTGCGCCCGGCTCCGGCGGCTGCCGGCGCCCCGGAGGTCAATGGCGCCGCCGCGCCCGCGGCGGCCAAGGCGCCGGTCGACAAGGAACTCGAGGAAAAGGTGCGCCGGGCCGACGAAGCCGAGAAGGCCAAGAAGGAAGCCGAAGAACGCAAGGTGGCGCAAGCCAAGTCCGAGAACTGCACCCGCGCCCGCACGGCCAAGGCGACCTACGACAGCGGCATCCGCCTGGCCCGCGTCAATGCGCAGGGCGAGCGGGAGTTCATCGACGACAACGCCCGTGCGGCCGAAACACAGCGCCTGCAGTCGATCATCGAGAGCGACTGCAAGCCATAAGGCCGCGGGCGCTTCAGTAGCCGGCCTTGGCGCCGGCGCGGCGGCGGGCGAACAGGCCCGTGGCCCGGGCGCCCTGGCGGGCGAACCGTTCGCGCCGGGCCACCTTGGGATCGACGGTGAGCGGGCGGCACAGTTCGAGCCGGTCGCCGTCCTCGAGGCGCCGGTTCCAGTCGACCGCCCTGCCCCACACACCGGCCTGCAGCGCCCGCCAGTCGAGCCCCGGAAATGCCTGCGGCAACGCGCTGGCGACAACGGCCTGCTCGGCCGTGCAGCCCTGCGGAATGCGAAGGTCTTCCTCGTGCACGGTGCGAGGCAATGGCGCGCAGACCAGCGTGACGCGGATCATGGGGACGTGGCGTAGACCTGCTCGGCCCGCTTGACGAACGCGTCGACCAGCGTTCCGGCGACCTTGTCGAACACCGGGCCGACCAGCGACCGCAGCGTGACGCTGTCGAAGCCGTAGTTCAGGTCGAGTTCGACCCGGCAGGCACGCTGGTCGGGCTCGCCGACCGGCGTGAAGCGCCAGACACCGTCGAGGCGGGAGAAAGGCCCGTCGACGAGGTTCAGGTGCACCTCGCGGTCCGGCACATGCGTGTTGCGGGTCGTGAAGGCCTGGTGGAAGCCGGCGAACGCGAGGCCGATCTCGGCGGTCATGCCCGCCTCGTCCTGCTCCAGCACCTGGGCGCGATCGCACCAGGGAAGGAACTCGGGGTAGCGGGCGACGTCGGTCACCAGCGCGTACATTTCCTGTGCGCTGAACCAGATCAGAACGGACTTGTGGACGGTTTTCATAGGCAATGTGGCCCCCGATTATCCGTGCCGGCACCGATCCCGGTCCCAGGCTCGGGTACCCGTGCCGATAGCGCCTAGAATTTCGCGCTCGGGTAGCCGGGCGTTGCATTGACGCCCCGTGCCCTCACATTGGCCAACATGGCAGCCACCAAGAAAAAAACCGACACCTCCTCGCGCATCGCCGACAACAAGAAGGCCGCGTACAACTATTTCTTCGAAGAGCGCTTCGAGGCCGGCATGGTCCTGGAGGGCTGGGAGGTCAAGGCGCTGCGCGAGGGCAAGGTGCAGCTGACCGACGGCTACGTCGTCATCCGCAACGGCGAGCTCTACGTGCTGGGGTGCCAGATCAACCCGCTCAAGAGCGCGTCCACCCACGTCAATCCGGATTCAGTACGGACCAAGAAGCTGCTGCTGCACAAGGAAGAGATCCGGCGGCTCGTGGGCAAGGTCGAGCAGAAGGGCTACACCCTGGTGCCGCTCAACCTTCACTGGAAGGCCGGCAAGGTGAAGTGCGAGATCGCCCTGGCCAAGGGCAAGGCCGAGCACGACAAGCGGGACACCATCAAGGACCGCGAAGGCAAGCGTGAAGTCGAGCGCGCCATGAAGAGCCGGCACCGCTGAGTCCGCGCCGTGGCGTGAGGATCGGATGCGCAAAGGCCCTACACTGGCCCGTCGTCCCTTTTGTCATCAACCAAGGAGAACGCTCAAATGAGAATGTATGGTGCCTCGACGATCCTGGCCGCGGCCGTGCTGGCCGGTTGCAGCAGCATGGCCCCCGCGCCCGACACGCCGACCCGCACGGTGGACGGCACGCTGATCGGCCCGAGTGGCATGACGCTCTACACCTTTGCGCGCGACACACCCGACAGCGGCAAGTCGGTCTGCAATGCCCAGTGCGCCACCAACTGGCCGCCACTCATGGCGCCCGAGGCTGCCAAGCCAATGGGCGGCTACACCGTGATCACTCGTGACGACGGCAAGAAGCAGTGGGCCTACAAGGGCATGCCGCTGTACTACTGGGCCAAGGACATGAAGACCGGCGACCGCACCGGCGACGGCATGCTCAACGGCGCCTGGAAAACCGCGCGTCCCTGAGTCTCGTCAGGCGCACACGGATGCGCCCGCAAGGGCACTGCCGAACCCAGGTTCAGCAGTGCCCTTTTTTCGCCTGACCCGGCGGGCAGTGATAGCCGGGCGGGCCGCCCTTGCCCTTGCCCTTGCCTTTCCAGCTGCCTTCGGTCCAGCGGTAGCCGCCGTCGGCTCGCACCCACCGCCCCGGGACGTAGTCGTAGTCGGGCCGCGCCGGCTGCCAATAGCCGGGTCGCCAGCGGTAGTCGTTGTGGTCCCAGGCCCAATAGCCCTGGACCCAGATCTGTCCGCTGCGCGGTTGCGGGACCACTTCGTAGCGCGGCGGCGGCGGCGCAACGGTCACGATGCCGGGCACGTTGATGTTGACCGAGACCTGCGCCAAGGCGGATACCGGCGCAAGGCCAGCTGCCAGTAGCACGCACGTCGCCGCCGTTGCAGCGGGTCGATAGAACTTGAATGTCATGGAATGACTGCGTATTACCTTGTGACTTCTTATTGAACGACGATACGGCGCACCCGGATGTCGGCCGAGGCCGACAACTGTCTGGTTCGCACGCCGGCCTTTTCAAGCACGCGCTTGCCGCGGCTGCAGACGCCCGCGCCAGCCGATCCATTCGTTCAGTGCGAGCGTGGCAATGACCAGCGCGCCGCCGGCCAGCGCCGCCGGCGCAGGCACTTCGCCGGCTCCCAGCCATGCCAACGCGATGCCGAAGATCACCTCGAGCAGGCCGAGCAGCGCGACCTCCGGTGCTTTCAGAACACGGGTGCACGTCACTGCCAGGACGCACGGAATCGCCAGTTGAACCAGTCCCAGGAAGGCGAGCAGGCCGATGTCGTGCGCGCTCGCCGAGAACGGCGCGGCCAGCGGGAGCGTAGCGGCCGACGAGATCAATGCACCCACGAGCACGGCGGGCACCAGGTCCACATGGTGTCCCTTGGCATGCGCGTACTGCTGCACCGTCCAGTTGCAGGCCGCCGCCACCGGCACGCACAAGGCCACCAGCGTTCCCAGTAGTTCGCCCTGCTCGAACTTGGCAGCGTACATCCAGGCGATACCGGCGCCCGCCACCACGATGGCTCCCCAGGTGCGCGTGGGCAATCGCTGCCCGATGAACAGGCGCGCCATCAGGGCCGTGAACAACGGCGTCAGGGCGATCGTCACCAGCACGTTCGCCGTGGAAGTGAGCGTCAGCGCCACCATGAACGCGGTGAACATCACGCTCCAGCACAGGCCCGATACCCACAGGGCCCAGCCCGAGGCCCGCATCCGTGCGAATGCCCCGCGCCCCTGCCATGCCGGCAGGATCACCAGCAGCGAGATGGCGGTGAACAGACTGCGCCAGAACGTGACCTCGAAGCCACGCGCCTCGTCCAGGTGGCGCGTGACAACGCCGGCCGTGGCCCAAAGGAACGTGGCCCCCACCATCATCCAGACCGCTCGCCCATGGCTCAACAACATGCCAGTCTCCATCGGAACGGGAGCGGCCTTGCAAAGCAGGGCCGCCCTGGGTCGGGTCAGCGCCCGGCGCGCTTGCGCTCGTTTTCCTTCAGGAACCGCTTGCGCACCCGCACGCTCTTGGGCGTGATCTCGACCAGTTCGTCGTCCTCGATGAACTCGACGCCGTATTCCAGTGTCAGCTCGATCGGCGGGGTGATCTTGATCGCATCTTCCTTGCCCGAGACACGGAAGTTGGTGAGCTGCTTGGTGCGCGTCGCGTTGACGACCAGGTCGTTCTCGCGGCTGTGGATGCCGACGATCATGCCCTCGTACACCGGATCGCCGGCGCGCACGAACATGCGGCCGCGATCGTCCAGCTTGCCCAGCGCGTAGGTGAAGATCTCGCCGTCGTCCATCGAGATCAGCACGCCGTTCTTGCGCCCGCCGATCTCGCCCTTGTGCGGCTCGTAGCCGTCGAAGATGTTGGCGATCAGGCCCGAGCCGCGCGTGAGGTTCAGAAACTCGTTGGAGAAGCCGATCAGCCCGCGCGCCGGAATGCGGTATTCCAGGCGCACGCGGCCACGGCCGTCCGGTTCCATGTTGACCAGGTCGCCCTTGCGCTCGCCCAGGGCCTGCATCACGCCCCCTTGGTGTCCTTCCTCGATGTCCGCCGTCACCAGCTCGATCGGCTCCAGGCGCTCGCCGTTCTCCTCACGGAACACGACACGCGGCTTGGACACGGCCAGTTCGTAGCCTTCGCGGCGCATGTTCTCCAGCAGGATGGTCAGGTGCAGTTCGCCGCGGCCGGAGACTTCGAAGATGCCATCCTCGTCGGTTTCCTTGACGCGCAGGGCCACGTTGCTCTGCAGCTCCTTTTGCAGGCGATCCCAGATCTGGCGGCTGGTGACGTACTTGCCTTCGCGACCGGCCAGCGGGCTGGTGTTCACGCAGAAGTTCATGGTCAGCGTCGGCTCGTCCACGCGCAGCATCGGCAGGGGCGCCGGATTGGCCGGATCGGTCACGGTCGTGCCGATGTTGATGTCGGTGATGCCGTTGATCAGCACGATCTCGCCCGGGCCGGCTTCGGCGGCCTGGACGCGGTCCAGCCCCTGGAAGGTCAGCACCTGGTTGATGCGGCCCTTGATGGTGGTTCCGTCCGGACCATCCATCGCCAGCACGTCCATGCCGGGCTTGATGGTGCCCGCGTTCACGCGGCCGACGCCGATGCGGCCGACGAAGGTGGAGAAGTCCAGCGCCGAGATCTGCAGTTGCAGCGGCGCGCTCGGATCACCTTCGTGCGCCGGCACATGCTTGAGCACCGTCTCGAACAGGGCCGACATGTCGGGGCCCCACTGCTCGCCGGGCGCGCCCTCTTCCAGCGACGACCAGCCGTTGATGCCCGAGGCATAGACCACCGGAAAGTCGAGCTGTTCGTCGGTAGCGCCCAGCTTGTCGAACAGGTCGAAAGCGGCATTGACCACCTTGTCCGGGTTGGCCCCCGGCTTGTCGACCTTGTTGACCACCACGATGGGCTTGAGGCCCAGGGCCAGCGCCTTCTTGGTCACGAAGCGCGTCTGCGGCATCGGGCCTTCCTGCGCGTCGATCAGCAGCAGCACGCCGTCGACCATCGACAGCGCCCGCTCCACCTCACCGCCGAAGTCCGCGTGGCCGGGGGTGTCGACGATGTTGATGTGCGTGCCGCCCCAGCTCACCGCGCAGTTCTTCGCCAGGATGGTGATGCCGCGCTCTTTTTCGATGGCGTTGTTGTCCATCACCGTGTCGACGACTTTTTCGTGCTCGGCGAAGGTGCCGGACTGGCGCAGAAGCTGGTCGACCATGGTGGTCTTGCCATGGTCCACGTGGGCGATGATGGCGATGTTGCGAATGGGCTTGCTCATGATGGTGTGGTGCTTGCGGCCAGGGCCGCTTGATGCTGCAAATGAATCTGCTGGATATCGGCCGGGCTCAGGAGCCGGCTCGGGATGAGTTCGCCGCCCTTGACGTGAGCGGTGCCGAGAAAAGCGTCGGGCGCCCGGCCGAACACGGCCACGGCCGGGGCGTCCGGCCAGGTGCCGCGCCGGCGCAGCCCGGACAGGAACCGGCCGGCATCGTCAGGCTCTAGCGTGACAGGGACGTGATCTTCGACCAACGCCTCGACCGGCAGCAGCAGCGCCAGCCGCTCGGCCTCGTCCATCGCTTCCAGGGCTTCGAGCGTCACGCAGCGCTCGGCCGCGAAAGGGCCCGTGCGCACACGCCTGAGGCTGGTCAAGTGCGCGCCGCAGCCGAGGGCGATGCCGATGTCCTCGCCCAGCGTGCGAATGTAGGTGCCCTTGCTCACGCCGGCTTCGATGCGGACGCGGTGATTGGTCTCGAATCCGGCCTCGGCCGAGATCGTCAGGTCGTGCACCACGACATCGCGCGGGGCGCGCTCGACCTCGATGCCCTGGCGTGCATACTCGTAGAGGGCCTTGCCGTCCTTCTTCAGCGCGCTATGCATGGGCGGCACCTGGCGGATCGGGCCGGTGAACCGGGCCTGTACCCGCTCGATGTCGGCATGCGAGACGTTGACGTCGCTGCGCTCGATCACCTCGCCCTCGGCGTCGCCGGTCGCCGTGCGCACGCCAAGCAGCGCGGTGGCCACGTAGCGTTTGTCGGCGTCGAGATGCAGCTGACTGAACTTGGTCGCCGCGCCGAAGCACAACGGCAACACGCCGGTGGCCAGCGGATCGAGCGTACCGGTGTGGCCGGCCTTGTCGGCGCGCAGCAGCCACTTGGCCTTCTGCAGCGCCTGGTTGCTGCTCAGCCCGATCGGCTTGTCCAGCAGAAGCACCCCGTGCACAGGGCGTCGCTGCACGCGCGTGCGCGGCGCGCGGACGTTGTCCCCACGCTCGCTCGTTGCATGTGCGTCGCTGCCCCCCAAGGGGGCTCTCGCACCTTGGGGCGGCCCAGCGGTGCTCATGCCTACTCTTCTTTCGAGCGGGAGGCGACGGCCTGGGCGATCAGTGCATTCATGTCGGCCGCGCGCTCGGGCGTGCGGTCGAACTGGAAATGCAGCGTCGGCACCGTATGGATGTGCAACCGCTTGAACAGGTGGTTGCGCAGGAAGCCGGCCGCCTGGTTCAGCGCCAGGGTGGCCTCTTCCGGATCGCCCACCAGCAGGCTGAAGAACACCTTGGCATGGGCGTAGTCGGGCGTGACCTCCACGCCCTGGATCGTGACCATGCCCACCCGCGGGTCCTTCAACTCGCGCGCGATGATCTCCGTCAGATCCCGCTGGATCTGATCGGCAACCTTGAACGAGCGGTTGGGTGTGGAGGACTTCTTCTTGGGCATAGGGCTTTGTCGATCCGCCAACCCTCGAAGGGGGTTGGCGGACCTGCGAAGCAAGGCAGCCTGGGGCTGGTCAGAGCGTTCTTGCGATTTCCTTGATCTCGAAGAACTCGAGCTGGTCGCCCTCGCGGATGTCCGTGTAGTTCTTGAGCTTGATACCGCACTCGAAGCCTTCGCGCACTTCGCGCACGTCGTCCTTCAACCGGCGCAGCGAATCGATCTCGCCGGTGTAGATGACCACGTTGTCGCGCAGCAGGCGGAAATGCGAGTTGCGCGTGACATGGCCCTGCGTGATGTACGAGCCGGCGACCGTGCCGATCTTGGAGGCAACGAACACCGTGCGGATCTCGGCCTGGCCGATGACTTCCTCGCGGCGCTCGGGCGCCAGCATGCCGGACATCGCCACCTTCACCTCGTCCACCGCATCGTAGATGATGCCGTAGTAGTTCAGCTGCACGCCATTGCTCTCGGCATGGCGGCGCGCACCGGCGTCGGCACGCACGTTGAAGCCGATGACGACCGCCTTGGAGGCGATGGCCAGGTTGATGTCCGACTCGCTGATGCCGCCCACGCCGGCGTAGACGATCTGCACCTTGACCTCGTCGGTCGAGAGCTTGAGCAGCGACTGCGCAAGCGCCTCCTGCGAACCCTGCACGTCGGCCTTGATGATCAGGCGCAGTGTCTGCACCTCGCCGGCCTGCAGGTCGCTGAACACGTTCTGCAGGTTGGCCGCCTGGGCCTTGGCCAGCTTGGTGTTGCGGAACTTGCCGGCACGGTAGGTCGCGATTTCGCGCGCACGGCGCTCGTCGCCCATGACCAGGAATTCGTCGCCCGCCTGCGGCACTTCGGTCAGACCCTGGATTTCCACCGGGATCGACGGACCTGCCGTCTTGATGGTCTTGCCATCCTCGTCGAGCATGGCGCGCACCCGGCCGTAGGTCTGGCCGGCCAGCACCACGTCGCCGGTCTTGAGCGTGCCCGACTGGACCAGCACCGTGGCAACCGGACCGCGGCCCTTGTCGAGCTGCGCTTCGACCACGAGACCCTTGGCCGGGGCATCCACGGGTGCCTTCAGCTCCAGCACTTCGGCTTGCAGCAGCACCTGTTCGAGCAGGTTGTCGATGCCCTGGCCGGTCTTGGCCGAGACCTCGACGAACGGCGAGTCGCCGCCGAATTCCTCGGGCACGACTTCCTCGACCACCAGCTCGCCACGCACCCGCTCGGGGTTGGCGTCGGGCTTGTCGATCTTGTTGATCGCCACCACGATCGGCACGTTGGCCGCCTTGGCGTGCTTGATGGCTTCCTTGGTCTGCGGCATGACGCCGTCGTCGGCGGCAACCACCAGGACGACGATGTCGGTGGCCTGCGCGCCGCGGGCACGCATTGCCGTGAAGGCCTCGTGACCGGGGGTGTCGAGGAACGACACCATGCCGCGCGGCGTTTCCACGTGGTAGGCACCGATGTGCTGCGTGATGCCGCCGGCTTCGCCCGCCGCCACCTTGGTGGTGCGGATGTAGTCCAGCAGCGAGGTCTTGCCGTGGTCGACGTGACCCATCACGGTGACGACCGGGGCGCGCGGCAGCAGTTCCACGTCCTGCGCGGCCGCGTCCTCGCTGATGAAGGCTTCCGGATCGTCCAGTGCCGCCACCACCGCCTTGTGGCCCATGTCCTCCACGATGATCATCGCGGTGTCCTGGTCCAGCGGCTGGTTGATGGTGGCCATCTGGCCCAGCTTCATGAGCTGCTTGATCACCTCGCCGGCCTTGACCGACATCTTGTGCGCGAGCTCGGCGACCGTGATGGTCTCGGGCACGTGCACTTCGATCACGCGCTGCTCGACCGGTGCGGCCGCCACATGCTGCACATGCGCGCCGCGGTCGTTCGCGCCGCGACGGCCGCGCGGGCCACCGCGCCAGTTGCCGGTGCGGTTGACCCCGCCGCTGGCGTCGCCGCGGGTCTTGATTTCCTTCTTCTTGGCCGGATCACCGGCCCAGCTCGAAGACAGCTTGGCCGACTTCACGTCCTTGCTGACGCCGGCGGCAGGTGCGGCCGGTGCGGGCGCGCCGGGGCGCGCCGCGGTCGCGGCCGGCTTGTGCAGCGTGCCCTTCACGCCGGGCTTGGGCGTCTCGGGCGCCTTGTGGGGCGTCAGCACGCGTGCCGGCGCAGCCAGCATGGCGCGGATCGCCTCAGCCTCGGCCAGCGCCTTGCGGCGGCGCTCGTCGAGGTCCCGCGCACGGGCGGCTTCCTCGTCGGCACGGGCCTTGGCCTTCGTGTCTTCGTCGGCCTTGCGTGCGGCGGCTTCGGTCTCGGCCTTCTCGGCCTGCACCTTGGCGGCCGCAGCCTTGTCCTCGGCGGCCTTTTCGGCAGCCTTGTCGACGACGGCGGGCGCTTCGGACTTCGCAGGCGCCTCGGCCTGCCGGCGGGCCTGCTCTTCACGCGCGGCCTGCTCGGCCTGGCGCGCCCGTTCCGCTTCCTCGCGGGCACGGGCCTCGGCTTCTTCGCGCTGGCGGCGCTTCTCGGCCAGTTCTTCCTCCTGGCGGCGCAGCAGCTCGGCCTGGCGGCGCGCTTCTTCCTCGCGGCGCGCCAGTTCGGCCTCGTCGATGCGGGGAGCGGCGGCAACCGGCTCGGCCGCCGGGGCCGGCGCGGCTTCGGGCGCCGCCTGGGGCTCGTCACGCTGGATGAAGGTGCGCTTCTTGCGCACTTCCACCTGGATGGTGCGCGCGCGGCCCGTGGCGTCGGCCTGCTTGATCTCGCTGGTGGACTTCTTCACCAGGGTGATCTTCTTGCGCTCGCCGTCGGCAACGGTGCCGTGGCTGGCCTTGAGAAAACCGAGCAGGCGCTGCTTGTCCGACTCGGTGAGCGCGTCGCTCGCGGCCGACTTGGCCACGCCTGCGCTCTTGAGTTGATCAAGCAGGAGTTCGGGAGTCTTCTTCAGTTCGCTGGCGAACTGTGCAACTGTGGTAGTGCTGGACATATAAAGTTTTGGCCTCCATCACGTCACTCTTGGCCGACGAACCAGTGTTCGCGGGCTTTCAGGATCAGCGCCTTGGCTTCCTCGGAGGGTTGGCCGGTAATTTCCATGAGTTCGTCCACGGCCAGGTCGGCCAGGTCGTCGCGTGAGTTGACGCCGGCCTCGGCCAGCTTGCCGATGAGCTCGGCGTCCAACCCGGGCAGGTCGCGCAAATCCTGTGAGACGCTTTCAACGCCTTCTTCGCGGGCGATCTCCATGGTGAGCAGCGCGTCCTTGGCTCGCGAGCGCAGCTCGTTGACAGTGTCTTCGTCGAACGATTCGATCTCCAGCATTTCGGAGATCGGCACGTAGGCCACCTCTTCGAGGCTGGTGAAGCCTTCGGCGATCAGGATGTCGGCCACTTCCTGGTCGACATCGAGCTTTTCCATGAACAGGCGACGGCTAACGTCGACTTCCTGCGCCTGCTTCTGTGCAGACTCGTTGGCGTCCATGATGTTGATCTTCCAGCCGGTCAGCTCGGACGCCAGGCGCACGTTCTGGCCGCCGCGGCCGATGGCGATGGCGAGGTTCTCCTCGTCGACGACCACGTCCATGGCGTGCCGCTCCTCGTCCACGACGATGGAGCTGACGTTGGCCGGCGCCAGGGCGCCGATCACGAATTGCGCCGGGTCTTCGCTCCACAGCACGATGTCGACGCGTTCGCCGGCCAGTTCGTTGGTCACGCCATTGACACGCGTGCCGCGCACGCCGACGCAGGTGCCGATCGGGTCGACCCGCTTGTCGTGCGACAGCACCGCGATCTTGGCGCGGCTGCCGGGGTCGCGAGCGCAGCTCTTGATCTCCAGCAGGCCCTGCTCGATCTCGGGCACTTCCTGGCGGAACAGCTCGATCATGAACTCGGGGGCCGCGCGCGACAGGATGATCGGCGCGCCGCGCAGGGTCAGGTCGACCTCCATGATCATGGCGCGGACGCGGTCGCCGTTGCGCAGGTTCTCCTTGGGGATCATCTCCGAGCGGCGCAGGCGGCCTTCGACACGACCCGCCTCGACGATGATGTCGCCCTTGTCCAGCCGCTTGACGGTGCCGGTGAAGATGCGTTCGCCGCGGCTCATGAAGTCGTTGAGCAGCATCTCGCGCTCGGCGTCGCGGATCTTCTGCAGGATGACCTGCTTGGCCGCCATCGCGCCGATACGGCCGATCGGCACCGAATCCACCGGCTCCTCGATGTACTCGTCCACCTGGATGTCGGGCATTTCCTCGCGCGCTTCGAACAGGAGGATTTCCTGGTCGGGCAATTGCAGGCCGGCCTCGTCGGGCACCACGTGCCAGCGGCGGAAGGTTTCGTATTCCCCGCTGTCGCGGTCGACCGCCACACGGATGTCCACCTCGCCCTGGTAGAGCTTCTTGGTGGCCTGCGCCAACGCGGATTCAACCGCGCCGAAAACGACGTCACGCTCGACGTTCTTCTCGCGCGAGATCGCATCCACCAACATCAACATTTCGCGATTCATTGCCGCCACTCCTGCTTCTGTTCGTTTTCCGGCGCCGCGCGACCGGGCTCCTCAATGCGAGCTTCCTGGTTGGGGGCCTTGCGGCCCTTGAAATCAACGATGGGCGCCAGCCGCGCCTCGCGCAGCTCGTCGAGCGAAAAGCCCAGCGCCTGCAGCACCACGGGCGCATTCGCGCGCTTCTTGCCCACCTTCTGTCCTGGCTTCGGGGCCGGCGCATCGCTCCAGACGATCTGCCAGCCGCCCCCGTCGGCACGCTCGAGCGTGCCCCGGAATTTCTTGCGTGTTGCCGCCACCGGCGCGCCGCCACCCTGGCCGGCCGCACCGATCGGCGCCTTGAGCGTGATGTCGATCATCTCGCCGACAAAGCGCTCGAAGTCCTTTTCGTGACGCAGCGGACGATCGATGCCCGGCGAGGACACCTCCAGCCGCTTGTACTCGGCACCCTCGACCTCCAGCGCATATTGCAGCTGGCGCGTGACCTTTTCGCAATCCTCGACCGTCACGAAGGGCTGCACCGGCCTGGCCGCGCCGCCCAGGTCATCCACTTGGGGGCCGACCCAGGGCAAATCAATCGTGACGCGCAGCAAGCCTCCGGCCGAGCGTTCGATCTCGACCAGGTCGTAGCCGAGCCCGGCCACGGTTTGTTCTACAGTCTGCTGCAGCGCCACGCGTTCTCTGATGTTCCTGTTGTGTCCTGCCGGCCGCGATCATCCGATCCGAATCCATTCGCGTCTCGCCCGCGCCGGCAATTGATGTCGACCAATAAAAAACGGGCGGTGAATTACCCGCCCGTTTGGTCGTGAGCTTCAGATTATAAAACATTTGCTGGCAATTTGCCCATCCGATTCACACCTTGGCGCCAAACCCAGCCGAACATGAGCGCCCCGAAAGCCAATACGCCGGCCGCCACCAGCAATGGCACCGCAAAAGAACCCGTGCGCTGCGCCAGGGGAGCGGCAAACAGGGGGCCGACGATCTGCCCGACGCCGTAAGAGGCAGTGGCCAGGCCGATCAGGCTGGATGCGGCATTGCCGCGCAGGCGCCGCGCATCGCGCACGGCGAACATGGTGATGGCCGTGAAAGGAAGCCCCAGCAGGAGACTGCCCAGGGTAAAACCCGCCACCGTGGGCCACACGACGGACAACAGCACGCCCAGCGCCTGCATGAGGTAGCCGGCCGCCAGGAGCAGCCGGTTGTCCAGGTGCCCCGGAATTCGCGCCCCCAGGATGGCACCGACCACCACGGCGAGGCCGAACATCGGCCAGAACAGGTCCGGCCAGGGCGTGCCGGGCAGCGCCTGTCGGGCGATGACCGGCAGGAAGGTGGCGGTGATGATGTAGCCGAAGCCGGCCAGGCCATACAGCGCGATCAGCCAGCGCGCGTCCCGGGCCGCGGCGGCGCCCGCTTCCGGTACGGGTTCGGCCGGCGGGCCGCCCGCCGAACCCACAACGGCATGAGGGTCGTCGAATATCCGCCAGATCGCGGCGCTGAGCAGCAGCGCAAGCACCCCGTAGATGCACCAGGCCGCGTCGGCACCCCAGCGCCCCGCCAGGCCCCCGACGACGCCCGCCAGCAGGATACCGACGCCAGGACCCGTATAGATGAGGCCGACCAGACGCGGTGCGCCGGTCTCCGCCAGCCGCCGCAGGCACCAGCCGGAGACGAAGACGAAGGCCCAGGCGCTGGCCACGCCCGCCGCGGTGCGAAGCACACCCCAGCCGGCGAAACTGCCGGTCAGCCCCATGCCGAGCAGCAGCGCGACCGTGGCGACCAGGCTGACGCGGATCATCCGCGGCGGCGCCACCCGGATGGCAGCACCGGACAAGGCGCCCACGAAATACCCCAGGTAGTTGAGTGACGCGAGCAGGCCGCCGCCAGCCAGGTCCAGCTTGCCTTCGTGCAGCATCAAGGGCAGCGCCGGCGTGAAGGCAAAGCGGCCCAGGCCCATCACCACCGCCAGGCAGACCATGCCGGCAAGCGCCGCGCGCCAGGCTCCGCGCCGATCCGATGCCTCAGACATCCTGCGCGGACTCCACCAGCGTGCGGGTGTAGGGATGTTCGGGCGCGTCCAACACGCGTTCGACTGCGCCCGACTCCAGGATGCGTCCGTCCTTCATGACCAGCACGTGGTGCGCCATGGCGCGGATCACCTGCACGTCGTGGGTGATCAGCAGGTAGCTCAGGCGGCGCTCGCGCTGCAGGCGCTGCAGCAACGCCAGCACCCGCTTCTGGATGGTCACGTCGAGTGCGCTCGTGGGCTCGTCGAGCACCAGCAGCTCGGGTTGGACGATGAGCGCGCGGGCGACCGCGATGCGTTGGCGCTGGCCGCCCGAGAACTCGTGCGGATAGCGTGCCAGCAGGCCGGGGAACTGCCGCTCGCCCATGCCGACCTCCTCCAGCGCCGCCGCAACACGCGCCCGCCGACCCGCCTGGTCCAGCGCCGGCTCGTGCACCGACAAGCCTTCGCCGACGATCTCCTCGATCGTCATGCGCGGCGACAGGGACGAGAACGGGTCCTGGAAGACCACCTGGACCCGGCGCCGCAAGCCGCGATCGGCGGCGCCGCTGCGCCATTGGCCGCCCGCCACCTCCAGCCGACCACGAAACGGCAGCAGGCCCAGCGCCGCCAGTGCCAGCGTCGACTTGCCCGAACCTGACTCACCCACCACGCCGAGCGTCTCGCCAGGCAGGATGCGCAGGTCGGCGCCGTGCACCGCGACGTACTCGTCCTTGCCGAACCAGCCGCGAATACCCGGTCGCGGCACCGGGTAGCCCACCCGCAGGCCCTGCGCCTGCAGCACCGGCGCGCCGGGTTGCGCCGGCAGGGCGTCGACATCGCGCACGGGCCGGCTGTCGATCAGCCGGCGCGTGTAGGGATGCGAAGGCGCCCCGAACACCTGGCGCACGGGCCCCTGCTCCACCAGATAGCCGTTCTCCATCACGGCCACCCGGTCGGCGAAGTGGCGCACCATGTTCAGGTCGTGCGTGATCAGCAGCACCGACATGCCGTGCCGCTGCGCGAGCAGGTCGATCAGCTCCAGGATCTGGCCGCGCAGCGTCACGTCCAGTGCGGTGGTGGGTTCGTCGGCCAGCAGCAGCCGCGGCTTGCAGGCCAGCGCCATGGCGATCATGGCGCGCTGTCGCTGGCCGCCCGACAACTGGTGCGGGAACGCCCCGGCGCGGCGCTGCGGCTCGGGAATGCCGGTCTCGGCCAGCAGTTGCACCGCGGCATCGCGCGCCGCTGCTGCCGACAGTGCCTCGTGCAGTTCCAACGTCTCGGCGATCTGGTCACCCACCGTGTAGAGCGGATTGAGCGCCGTCATGGGCTCCTGGAAGATCATGGCGATCTCCTTGCCGCGAACGCCGCGCAGCGAGCGCTCCGGCAACGAAAGCAGGTCGCGCGGCGCCCCACCCTGCCCCGTGGCGGTTGCAGGCGGCGAGAACAGGGCACTGCCGTCGACCTGGGCATCCGGCACCAGCCGCAGCAGGGACAGCGCAGTCACCGTCTTGCCCGACCCGGATTCGCCCACCAGCGCCAGTTTCTCGCCGGCCGCCAGGTCGAAGTCGACGCCGTGCACCACCTCCTTGCCGCCGAACGCGACGCGCAGGTCCCTCACCTGCAGCAAGGTCTGGCTCATCGGTCGACCTTTCGCGGATCGAGCGCATCGCGCAGCGCGTCGCCCATGAAAGTGAGCAGCATCAGCGTGACCACCAGCAGCGTGAACGTCGAAATGGAGATCCACCACGCGTCGAGGTTGGCCTTGCCCTGGTTGAGGAGCTCGCCCAGCGAGGGCGTGCCAGGCGGCACCCCAAGGCCCAGGAAGTCGAGCGACGTGAGCGCCAGGATCGCCGCGCTCATGCGAAACGGCAGGAACGTGACGACCGGCGTCATGCTGTTGGGCAATATGTGCCGCCGCATGATGCTCAGGTTGCCCACCCCGAGGGCGCGGGCGGCGCGCACGTAGTCCATCTGCCGGTTGCGCAGGAATTCGGCCCGGACGTAGTCCGACAGGCCCATCCATCCGAACAGGCTCAGCAGGATCAGGAGCAGCGCCACGCTGGGCGCGAACACGGCGCTGAAGATGATGAGCAGGTACAGCTCCGGCATCGATCCCCATATTTCGAGCAGGCGCTGGAAGATCAGGTCGACCTTGCCGCCGAAGTAGCCCTGGACCGCCCCCGCGGCGATGCCCAGCACCACGCCGATCACCGTGAGCGCCAGCGCGAACAGCGCACTGACACGAAACCCGTAGATCAACTGCGCCAGCAGGTCACGCCCGCGGTCGTCGGTGCCCAGCACGTTCTGACTCGACGGCGCCGCCGGATTGGGGAGCTTCGCGAAATAGTTGATGGTCAGCGGCCCATACGGATTGGGCGCGTAGACGGCCCAGTTGCCCCCGCCGGTGATGCGCTCGCGGATGAAGGGATCGAGGTAGTCGGCCGGGGTTTCGAAGTCGCCCCCGAAAGTCTTCTCGGAATAGTCGCGCAGCACCGGAAAGTAGGTTTTGCCTTCGTAGTGCACGACCAGTGGCCGGTCGTTCGACAGCACCTCCGCGAACAGCGACAGCACCACCATGATGGAAAACAGCACCAGGCTGACGAAACCCAGCCGGTTGCGCCGGAAGCGCCGCCAGGCGCGACGCCCGGGACTCAGGGAGGCCAGCACCTGCGCGGCGGCTTCGGCCGGAACGTCGGGCTTAGTCAAATTTCACTCGCGGATCGACCGCCACGTAGCAGAGATCGGAGATCAGCTTGGTGAACAGGCCGATCAGCGTGAAGAAGAACAGCGTGCCCAGCACGACCGGGTAGTCGCGGCGGATGACGCTTTCATAGCTCAGCAAGCCCAACCCATCGAGGGAGAACAGCGTCTCGATCAACAGTGAGCCGGTGAAGAACGCACCGATGAACGCCGAGGGAAAGCCGGTGACGATGGGAATGAGGGCATTGCGCATGACGTGCTTCCAGAGCACCTTGCGTTCGTCCAGCCCCTTGGCCCGGGCCGTCAGCACGTACTGCTTGCGGATCTCCTCCAGAAAGGAATTCTTGGTCAGCATGGTGATGACTGCGAAGCTGCCGAGCACCATGGCGATCAGCGGCAGCGTGATGTGCCAGAGATAGTCGGCAATCCGCGCGCCCCAGCCCAGCTGCTCCCAGTTCGACGACGTCAGCCCCCGCAGCGGAAACCACTGGAGCTGGCCGCCGAACACCACCAGCAGGGCCACGCCCAGGACGAAGCCGGGAATGGCGTACCCCACCAGCACCAGCAGCGTGGTTGCGAAGTCGAAACGGGTGCCGGCACGCACCGCCTTGGCGACACCCAGCGGGACCGCCACCAGGTAACTGATGAAGAAGGTCCACAGCCCGAGGCTGATGGAGACCGGCAGCTTCTCCTTGATCAGCTGCCAGACGTCCTTGCGCTGGTAGAAGCTCGTGCCCAGGTCGAAGCGGGCGAACGAGCGCAGCATGTCCCAGAAGCGCTGCGGCGCCGGCTTGTCGAATCCGTAGAGCTTCTTGATTTCCTCGACGCGCTGCGGATCCAGCCCCTGGCGGCCGCGGTATCCCGCCCCGGACGACGCGGCGCGCTCGCCGCCCGAGTCGCGCCCCTGCAGCTGCGCGACCATCTGCTCTACCGGCCCGCCCGGCACGAACTGGATCACCATGAACGTGATCAGCATGACCCCGAGCAGGGTTGGCAGCATCAGCAGCAGTCGCTTGAGGATGTAGCTGGACATGGTGCGGCGCTCTGCCTTTTCCTATTTGTTGGCGGCCGACGCCCACCAGGTGGAGATGGCCCAGTTGCCGGCATCGTAGTACGACGGGATCGTCGGCGGCAGCACGAACGGGCCCGGCCGGTAGCCGATCAGGAATGCGTTGCCGTAGTACTGCGGGATGCCGTAGTGGCCATGCGAGAGAACGCGGTCGAGCACGCGCACGGCCGCAACCAGTTCGGGCCGGGTTCGCGCCGAGATCACCTTGGCGACGATCGCGTCGACGGCCGGATCGGCAATGCCCCAGATGTTGGAAGACCCAGGTGTCCTGGCCGCCTCGGAGCCGAAGCGGTCGATCAGTTCGCTGCCTGGCGCCGTGCTGCCCGGGATGCGGATGGTGGTCATCTCGAAATCGAAATTGTCCATGCGCTGCTGGGCCAGCGAAAAATCAACGCTGCGAAAGCTCATCTCGATGCCCAGCTTGCGCAGCGAGGTCTGCAACGGCGCGATCACCCGCACGAGCGACGGCTGGTCGTTGAGCACCTCGATCGTGAACGCTTCGCCCTTGGCGTTGCGCAACGCGCCGTCGCGGTAGGTCCATCCCGCCTGGGCGAGCAGGTCGCGCGCCGCGCGCAGGTTTTCTCGCAGGCTGCCCGGCGGCTCCGTGCTCGGCGAACGCACTGCCGGACCGAATACCTCGGGGGCGAGCTTGTCGCGCAGCGGCTCCATCAGGGCGAGCTCGTCCGGCCCGGGCAAGCCTCCGGCGTGGAACTCGCTGTTGGGAAACCAGCCCTCCACGCGCTGGTAGAGCCCGTAGAACATCTGGCGGTTGAGCCAGGCGAAGTCATAGGCCAGCCCGATCGCCTGGCGCACCCGCACGTCCTTGAACTTGTCGTTGCGCAGGTTGAACACGAATCCCTGGTAGTCGCCAGGATTGCCGTTGGGAAAGGCCCGCTTGACGACCTGCCCCGAATCGAACATCCGCCCCGTGTACTGGCGCGCCCAGTTGCGCGAGCTGAACTCGCGCATGAAGTCGTATTCGCCGGCCTTGAGGCCCTCGAACCGGCTGGTGTCGTCCAGGTAGATCTTGAAGGTCACCCGGTCGAAGTTGAACTGCCCCCGCCGCGTCGGGAGCTCAGCCCCCCAGTAGCCCGGGTCGCGCACGTAGGTCACGTCACGCCCGAGCCGGTCGCTGGACAGCTTGTACGGCCCCGAAACCACCGGCATGTCGGTGATGACCTGGTCGAAGGGCTTGCCCGCACCCCACGTCCGGCCGAACACAGGCATGCCGCCGACGACCAGCGGCAGTTCGGGGTTCGGCCGCACGAAGTCGAAGCGCACGGTACGTTCGCCCATGGCTGTCACGTCCTTGACCTCGGCGTAGACGATGCGAAATTGCGGCGCCGCCTCCTTGCTGATGAGGGTGCGAAACGAGTGCACCACGTCGGTAGCCAGCACCGGGGTGCCGTCCTGGAAGCGCGCCTTCGGGTTCAGCCGGAAGGTGGCCGACAGGCCGTCCGGCGGCACTTCGACATCCTCGGCCAGCAGGCCGTAGGCCGTCGTCGGCTCTTCGCTGTTGCCGACCAGCAGGCTCTCGAACATGAGCTGGCCCAGGCCATAGGGCGCGGTTCCCTTGAGCGTGAACGGGTTGAACTTGTCGAAGTTGGTGGGCCGGGTCGGCGGCACCATGCGGATCTCGCCGCCCTTGGGCGCATCGGGGTTGACGTAGTCGAAATGGCTGAAGCCGGGCGAATACTTGATGTCGCCGAACTGCGCGTACGCATGCGCCGCCCAGACGGGTGCGGCCCAGAGGGCCCAAGCCAGTAGCCAACATGCGCGCATGCGAGAATTCTGCCCAAGAAAACAAGGTCAACCTCGAAGGATACTGACATGGGCTTCCTCGCCGGCAAGAAACTCCTCATCACGGGCGTGCTGAGCAACCGCTCGATCGCCTACGGCATTGCCAGGGCCTGCCATGCCCAGGGCGCCGAACTGGCGTTCAGCTACGTGGGCGAGCGCTTCAAGGACCGCATCACCGAGTTCGCGGCGGACTTCGACTCCAAGCTGGTGTTCGACTGCGACGTGGGCGACGACGCGCAGATCGACAAGCTCTTTGCCGACCTGTCGCAGGCCTGGCCGAAGTTCGACGGCTTCGTGCACAGCATCGGTTTCGCGCCGCGCGAGGCCATCGCCGGCGACTTCCTCGAAGGCCTGTCGCGCGAGGCGTTCCGCCTGGCGCACGACATCAGCGCCTACAGCTTTCCAGCCATGGCCAAGGCGGCCCTGCCCTACCTGAACGACAAGGCTGCGCTGCTGACGCTCACCTACCTCGGCGCCGAACGCGCCCTGCCCAACTACAACACGATGGGCCTGGCAAAGGCTTCGCTCGAGGCGTCGGTCCGATACGCGGCCGAATCCCTGGGCCCCAAGGGCATCCGCGTCAACGGCATCAGCGCCGGCCCGATCAAGACGCTGGCGGCCAGCGGCATCAAGGGATTCGGCAAGATGCTGTCGGCAGTGGCTGACGTGGCGCCCATGCGCCGCAACGTCACCATCGACGAAGTCGGCAACGTGGCCGCCTTCCTGCTGTCGGACCTGGCCAGCGGCGTGACGGCCGAGATCACCTACGTGGACGGCGGCTTCAGCCAGGTGGTCGGCGGCATGGCCGAGTAAGGCCTCTTCCCGACGCGTCCTGCATGCTTTTCACGTTTCCGCCGACCCTGCCACCGTCTCCCGCCTCCCGCAAACGCCGCGCCCTGCTGGCAGCCGCCCTGATCGGCTGCCTGCCGCTGCGATTCGCCCACGCCGGCGCCGACGAGGCGCCCCGGCTGATGCTGGCCGAGAACTACCGTCCCGGCGTACCGCTGACCGAATACTGGGTCAGCGAGAAGTACGACGGGGTGCGCGGGTTCTGGGACGGCAAGCAGCTGCGACTGCGCGGGGGCGACGTCGTGGCAGCGCCGGCGTGGTTCACTGCCGGATGGCCGGCGCAGCCCATGGACGGTGAGCTCTGGGCCGGCCGCGGCAAGTTCTCGACGGCGGTGTCCACGGTCCGCAGCCAGGCCGCCCGCGACACCGACTGGCGCGAGATCCGCTTCATGGTGTTCGACCTTCCGGCGCAGCCGGGCGACTTCGACCGGCGGCTGGAAGCATTGCGCCGGCTGCTGCCGATTCCGCGGTCGCCATGGTTGCTCGCGGTGCCGCAGCAGCGCGCCACGACACATGAGGCGCTCGAACGGCTCCTCGAGCGGACCGTGCGCGGAGGCGGCGAAGGCCTCATGCTGCATCGGGGCAGTTCGCGCTACCGGGTCGGCCGCAGCGACGACCTGCTCAAGGTCAAGGACCACGACGAGGACGATGCCCGCGTGCTGTCGATAGTGCCCGGCCAGGGCCGGCATGCCCGTCGCATGGGCGCCCTCGTGGTCGAGACCCGCGACGGCCGGCGCTTCAAGCTCGGCGGCGGCTTCACCGACGCCGAGCGCGAGAATCCGCCGCCCGTGGGCAGCTGGGTGAACTTCCGCTACAACGGCCTCACGAGCTCGGGCCTGCCCCGCTTCGCGCGCTTCGTGCGCGTGCGCAACGACCTGGACGAATAGGGTCGGCACATGCCCGCCGTGCCGCTGCCGATCGTCCTCGCCGTGCTGTTCGCCGCATTGCTGCACGCAAGCTGGAACGCGCTGATCAAGTCCGGCAAGGACAAGTCGCTCGACACCGCGCTGGTCCACAGCATCGGCTTTCTGGTGGCCTTGCCGCTGCTGCTTCATGCCGGCCTGCCCGCGCGCGAGTCGTGGCCATACCTGCTGGCCTCGCTCGTCATCCACCTGGGCTACTACATCGCCTTGGCAGGCGCCTACAAGCACGGCGACCTCGGCCTGACCTATCCCTTGATGCGCGGTTGCGCACCGATGCTGGTGGCTCTGGGCAGCCTGGCGCTGATCGGCGAGGCCCTGTCGCATCGCGCCTGGGCCGGCGTGGCCGTGCTTTGCGCCGGCGTCGTCACCCTCGGCCTGGCACGCTCGGCGATGCATGTCGACCCCTCCGCCAACCGATCCAAGGCCCTGGCCTTCGCGCTGGCCAACGCCGTGATCATCGCCGTCTACACCGTTGTCGACGGCCTGGGCGTGCGCGTCTCGGGCAATGCCGTGGCCTACGCGGCCACGCTGTTCCTTTTCGACGGCATCCCATTCCTGCTGCTCGTCCTGTGGCGCCGCCCGGGCAGGCGCAGGGAGGCGCTGGCGTACATGAAGGGCCGCTGGCCGATTGCCCTCGGTGGCGCCGTGGCCTCGCTCGGGAGCTACGGCATCGCGTTGTGGGCCATGACGCACGCGCCGGTAGCGGTCATCGCCGCCCTGCGCGAAACGTCGGTGCTGTTCGCCGCGCTCATCGGCGCGCTGTGGCTTCGCGAGCCGTTCGGACTGCAGCGCGGCGCCGGCACGCTGCTGATACTGGCCGGCGTGCTGGTGCTGCGGCTCGGGTGAGCAGCGCCCGCCCTCAGCCGGCCCGAACGCAGTCGGCGAAGTAGCGCTTGACCCCCGTCTCGTCGGCTCGGACGACCAGGCCATGGATGTCGGTCTCGAAGCCTGGGCATTCCAGATTGAACTGTCGCGCGAACTTGAGGTAGTCGACGATCTTCTTGTTGAAGACCTCGCCCGGGATCAGCAGCGGAATGCCCGGCGGGTACGGCGTGATCAGGCTGGTGGTGATGCGCCCTTCGAGCTGGTCGATCTCCACCCGCTCGGTCTTGCGGTGCGCGATGTGGGCAAAGGCATCGCTGGGCTTCATGGCCGGCGTCAGGTCCGACAGGTACATTTCGGTCGTCAGCCGGGCGATGTCGAACTTGGCGTACAGCTCGTGCACGCGGTGGCACAGGTCGCGCAACCCCATGCGCTCGTAGCCGGGGTGCTGCTGGCAGAACTCCGGCATGATCCGCCACATGGGCTGGTTGCGGTCGTAGTCGTCCTTGAACTGCTGCAGCGCCGTCAACAGCGTGTTCCAGCGGCCCTTGGTGATGCCGATCGTGAACATGATGAAGAAGCTGTACAAGCCCGTCTTCTCGACGATCACACCGTGCTCGGCCAGGAACTTGGTGACGATGCTCGCCGGAATGCCCGTGCTGGCGAACTTGCCCTTGAGGTCCAGGCCCGGCGTGACGACCGTCGACTTGATCGGGTCGAGCATGTTGAAGCCGTCGGCCAGGTTGCCGAAGCCGTGCCACTTGGCGGTCCGCGCCTCGCCCTTGATGATCCAGTCGTCGGCGCGGCCGATGCCCTCGTCGACCAGCTTCTCGGGGCCCCACACCTTGAACCACCACTCGTCCTTGCCGAACTCGTCTTCCACCTTGCGCATGGCGCGGCGGAAGTCGAGTGCCTCGAGGATGCTTTCCTCGACCAGCGCCGTGCCGCCCGGCGGTTCCATCATGGCCGCGGCCACGTCGCAGCTGGCGATGATGGCGTACTGCGGGCTGGTCGACGAGTGCATCAGGTAGGCCTCGTTGAACAGGTCCCGATCGAGCATGCGGTTCTGCGAGTCCTGCACCAGCACGTGGCTGGCCTGGCTGATGCCCGCCAGCAGCTTGTGCGTGGACTGCGTGGCGAAGACCAGCGAATCCTTGGGCCGCACGCGCCGCTTGCCCATGGCGTGATAGGTGCCATAGAAGGGGTGGAACGCCGCGTGCGGCAACCACGCCTCGTCGAAGTGCAAGGTGTCGACGTAGCCGTCGAGCATCTTCTTGATCGTCTCGGTGTTGTAGAGCACGCCGTCGTAGGTCGACTGCGTCAGGGTCATCACGCGCGGCTTGACCTTGTCGGCATCCACGTGCGAGAGCAGCGGATTGGCCCGGATCTTCGCCTTGATGGCGCTTTGCTCGAATTCGCTGCGCGGGATCGGGCCGATGATGCCGAAGTGATTGCGCGTGGGCTTCATGAAGACCGGGATGGCCCCGGTCATGATGATCGCGTGCAGGATCGACTTGTGGCAGTTGCGGTCGACCACCACCACGTCGTCCGGTGCCACCGTGTGGTGCCAGACCATCTTGTTGGACGTGGAAGTGCCGTTGGTGACGAAGAAGCAGTGGTCGGCGTTGAAGATCCGGGCGGCATTGCGCTCGCTGGCCGCCACGGGGCCGGTGTGGTCGAGCAGTTGGCCCAGTTCCTCGACCGCGTTGCACACGTCTGCGCGCAGCATGTTCTCGCCGAAGAACTGGTGGAACATCTGGCCCACGGGGCTCTTGAGGAACGCCACCCCGCCCGAGTGGCCCGGGCAGTGCCAGCTGTAGGAGCCGTCTTCCGCGTAGTCGATCAGCGCCTTGAAGAACGGCGGCTGCACGCCTTCGAGGTAGCTCTTGGCCTCGCGGATGATGTGGCGCGCCACGAACTCCGGCGTGTCCTCGAACATGTGGATGAAGCCGTGCAGCTCGCGCAGGATGTCATTGGGCAGGTGCCGGCTGGTCTTGGTCTCGCCGTAGACGTAGATCGGGACGTCGGCGTTCTTGCGCCGCACTTCCTCGATGAACGTGCGCAGGCTCAGCACCGCCGGGTCCAGGCCCTGGCCGACGCTGAACTCCTCGTCGTCGATCGACAGGATGAAGGCACTGGCACGGCTTTGCTGCTGCGCGAACTGGCTCAGGTCGCCGTAGCTGGTGACGCCCAGCACCTCGAAGCCCTCGGTCTCGATCGCGGTCGCCAGGGCGCGGATGCCCAGCCCGGAAGTGTTCTCGGAGCGGTAGTCCTCGTCGATGATGACGATGGGAAAGCGAAATTTCATGTCGGAAAGCTCCGGGCGGGAAACGAGGGCGAGAGTGTACGGAATACGGATGACCGGCGCGCAACGGCTTTTGAAGCAGAATCACAGGCGAAGTTCAACAAGGGGAGACTCCATGGCTCAATCCACCATCTGGTGGCTGATCGCCGGCGCCGCCGTCGTGCTCGAACTGCTGTCCGGCACCATCTATCTGCTGCTGCTCGGCGCCGGCTTCGCCGCCGCCGCGATCGCCGCGCATGCCGGTGCCAGCATACAGATCCAGCTGGTGGTCGCCGCGGTGGTCGGCGCCGTCTCGGTGCTGGCCTGGTACCTGATCCAGCGCCGCCGTCCCGCCGACCCGCCCAGCGCCGCCAATCGCGACCTCAACCTCGACATCGGCGAGCAGGTCGTGATCGACTCCTGGAACCCGGACGGCACTGCCAGCGTGCGCTTCAGGGGCGCGCAGTGGACCGTCATCTCGCGCCCCGGCGTCACGCCAGCAACCGGCGTGCACCGCGTCGCGGAGATCGTCGGCAGCCGGCTGGTGGTCGACAAGATCTGACGCGGCCGGACAACAGAAACAACCCAAGAGGAGAGAGAGAACATCATGGAAGTTGCCGCAATCATCCTGGTCATCGCGATCATCTTCATCAGCCAGTCCGTCAAGTTCGTCCCGCAGCAGAACGCCTGGGTGCGCGAGCGGCTGGGCAAGTACCACGGCACCATGGCACCGGGAGCCAATTTCCTGATCCCGTTCATCGACAAGGTCGCCTACAAGCACAGCCTGAAGGAAATCCCGCTGGACGTGCCCAGCCAGGTCTGCATCACGCGCGACAACACGCAACTGCAGGTCGACGGCATCCTGTACTTCCAGGTGACCGACGCCATGCGCGCCAGCTACGGCAGCTCCAACTACATCGTCGCCGTCACGCAGCTGGCTCAGACCTCGCTGCGCAGCGTAGTGGGCAAGCTGGAACTGGACAAGACGTTCGAGGAACGCGACATCATCAATGCGCAGGTGGTGGCAGCCATCGACGAGGCGGCGCTCAATTGGGGCGTCAAGGTGCTGCGCTACGAGATCAAGGACCTGACGCCGCCCAAGGAGATCCTGCACGCCATGCAGCGCCAGATCACCGCCGAGCGCGAAAAGCGCGCCCTGATCGCGGCCTCCGAAGGGCGCCGGCAGGAGCAGATCAACATCGCCACCGGCGAACGGGAGGCCTTCATTGCCCGCTCCGAAGGGGAAAAGCAGGCGCAGATCAACAATGCCCAGGGCGAGGCCGCCGCCATCACCGCCGTCGCCGAGGCCACCGCAATGGCGATCGAGCGCATCGCCGCTGCCATCCGCCAGCCCGGCGGCGATCAGGCGGTGCAGCTCAAGGTGGCAGAGCGGGCCGTCGACGCCTACAGCAAGGTGGCCGCCGATGCCACGTCCACCCTGATCGTGCCGAGCAACATGACCGAGACGGCGGCGCTGATCGCCTCGGCCATGCGGATGGTCCAGAGCGGAAAGACGCCCGCCGTCTCCTGAACCAGCCCCGCCAAAGGCTATAATCGTGGGCTCGGAGCGGTGGATGAGTGGTTTAAGTCGCACGCCTGGAAAGCGTGTGTGGGTTAATAGCCCACCGCGGGTTCGAATCCCGCCTGCTCCGCCAAGTCGACAGGGTGAAAAGTCGACGAAAGTATCAATACCACATCGATATTGAGTGCCCCCGGGCACGTGCGCGAGCATCGGAACTCGCCGCGCCGTTCGGAGCTGGGGCAGCCGGGCATTGCCCACCACGATGTTTTCAATCACCGCTGGTCGGCCTGTCCTGCACGAAGGAAGGGTAGTAGCCAGTGCTTAGCTGCAGGTTCAGGAAACGTGATCTCTAGCGCCCAGTTCCAGACTTTCCTCATCAATCTCGACCGCTCGCCAGACCGCCTTCAGGCCATGAAGGAACGGCTTGAGCGTGCGCAGCTTCCCTGGCTGCGTGTGCCCGGCGTGGACGGCAAGACACTCGACATGTCCCAGTGCGCCGAGGTGGATGAGCGCGGGTTTCGCCAGCGCCATGGCAAGCGCCTCAATCCGGCCGAGGTCGGCTGCTATCTCTCGCACATCAAGGCCCTGAAGGCTTTCCTCGACGGTCCGTGGATGTGGGCGCTCGTGCTGGAAGACGATGCCGATTTTCCCGAGGATTTCGCCGTCGTGCTGGAGCAGTTGGCCCAGTGCCACGACCAGTGGGACATCGTCAAGCTTTCCAGCTTCCACGGCGGTACGCCGGTGCCCGTCGCGGCGCTTTCTCCCAAGCACAGCCTGGCGGTACCGCTCAGCCGGCTGATGAATGCGAACTGCATCCTGTTCAACCGCCACGCGGCCCAGGTGCTGCTCAAGCGCCTGCTGCCGATGACGCTGCCCTACGACCACGCGCTCGAGCAGGCCGTGGCATTCGGCCTGCGTCTTCGCGTCGTCACGCCGCTTCCCTGCCCGGCCGAAACCGGCCTGCCGAGCACCATCGGCGACCGCGCGCAACTGCGGCCGTTCAAGCTTGCGTGGTACCAGCGACTGCCGGCCATGCGGTTCCGCCTGTCGATGGAAACCCGCCGCGTCGCCTACGGCCTGGGCCAAGTCGCGCGGGCCTACGCCGCCAGGCTCGCCCGCACCAGCACGAAAGAAGCGGGAAGCTACCCGCGCTCCTGAGCCAGGCGGCTGGCGCTTGCACAAAAAAGAAGAGCCCGCACGAAGCGGGCTCAACAGCAGTTCTCAAGTGAGGAGGGAGGAGGAGAAGAGACAAGAACTGCCGAGTCATTAATGTCGCCCATGAATCTTAGGCGGGCCTTAAGACGACGTCCTCAATGGTTGTAGGCGCCCGCCTTCGGCGTCCGACGCAAGCGTGCCCCTCCGTCATTGCATCCGGGTGTGATGCCCTGCCGGCGCGCTTTGCGGTATGGTTGCGCCCTGCTGCAATGCCCTTCCGATCCGGAGCCCACATGCGCCCTGCCCACTCGACCGCGGTCCTTTTCAACCTGCTTGTCGCCGGTCTCGGCCTTTCCGGCTGCGCCATCTCGACACCCGGCAGCCAGGCGCCGGCCCAGGGGCAGGCCGATTGCGCGGCGGCGGCCGCACGGCGTTTCCACGTGCCGGTGGACAGCATCCAGGTGCTCGGCTCCCAGGTCGGCACGTCCGCCACGCTCTACCAGGTGGACCTGCGCCATGCGCCCAGCGGCCGGCAGGCCAAGTGCACGGTCGACCAGAACGGCACCGTCACGGGCGTCGTCGAGGTGCGCTGAATCCGCCTCGCGCCACGACGGGCACCGCCATGAAAAAAGGGGCCTCGCGCATGCGGGCCCCTTCGTGCTTGCCGGCTGCGCACGCGCAGCCGCCTGCACCTTTCTCGATCAGCGCACCACCGCGATCTGCACGCGCTGGCCACCGCGGTAGGTGTAGAGCGTCAGCGCACCGTTCTTGATGTCGCCCTTCTCATCGAAGGCGATCGGGCCGGTCACGCCCTTGTAGTTGGTCTTGCCGACTTCCGGCAGGTACTTCTCGGGATCGGCGGAACCGGCACGCTGCATGGAGTCTGCCAGGACCATCACGGCGTCGTACACGTACGGCGCGTAGATCTGCACGTCGACGCCGTTCTTCTGCTTGAAGCGGGCCTTGAAGTCGTCCAGCGGCTGCTTGAAGTCGCCCTCGACGCCACCGGCTTCCGCGCAGACGACCTTGTCTTCGCCGACCGCGTCGCCAGCCAGCTTGGCCAGTTCGCCCGTGCACAGGCCGTCGCCGCCCATGAACTTGACGTCCATGCCCAGTTGCTTGACCTGCTTGAGCATCGGGCCGCCGACCGCGTCCATGCCGCCGAAGAACAGGATGTCGGGGCTGGAGCCCTTGAGCTTGGTCAGGATGGCGTTGAAGTCGGTCGACTTGTCGGTGGTGAACTCATGGCCCACGATGGTGCCGCCAGCCGCCTTGGCCGCCTTCTCGAACTCCTCGGCAACACCTTGGCCGTAGGCCGTGCGGTCGTCGATCACTGCAATGTTCTTGCCCTTGAGCGTCTCGACCGCGTACTTGCCGAGCGTGCCGCCCAACTGCGTGTCGTCAGCGACCACGCGGAAGGTGGTCTTGAAGCCCTGGCGGGTGTACTTGGGATTGGTGGCCGACGGCGAGATCTGCGGAATGCCGGCATCGCTGTACAGCTTGGAGGCGGGGATGGTCGTGCCCGAATTCAGGTGACCCACCACGCCGTTGACCTTCTCGTCCACCAGCTTCTGCGCAACGGCAGTGCCTTGCTTCGGATCGGCGGCGTCGTCCTCGGCCACCAGTTCGAACTTGGCGACCTTGTCACCGATCTTCACGCCCTTGGCGTTGAGATCCTCGACGGCCATGCGGGCGCCCAGTTCGTTGTCCTTGCCAAGGTGGGCAATCGCGCCGCTGGTGGGGGCCACGTGGCCGATCTTGACGACGAGCGTCTGAGCCGGAGGTGCTGCCGCGGGCGCAGCCGCAGTCGGCGCAGGCGCAGGAGCCGGCGCCGCGGCTTCTTCCTTCTTGCCGCAAGCCACCAGCGTCAGTGCCGCCAGGGCTACTGCAGTCCATTTCAATTGCATGAGGAAACCTCCAGGATGTCGTAGTCGATGAGATCAGAAAAAACCGGGCCGCCTCCACGGTGTCCGGCCCCTTGCGCATGCAGCAATTTTCGCGCCGCAGTCCATCGGCGCCCTCGCGCCACCAGACGGCGCGCAGTTTAGCCCATGCCCAGGTGCCCGGAAGGCGCCGCAGACCCTGGGGTTTCCGATAGTTCCTGCGCCAGCGCCTCGATCACGACGGCACGCAGCACCTCCTCGATCTGCCCGCGCAGGCGCGGCAGCATTGCGTCGAGTTGTGCCTGCACGGCGGCGGACACGGTGTCGGTCAGCCGGGACTCGAGCGACAGGTCCACCCGCTGCAGGACGCGATGGAGCAGATCCTCCTCGAGCCGCAGCGCCTCCTCGTCCGAAAGCGCCACGGCGACCATGCCGCCAGCCGGCGGCGGCGCTGCACGAAGCGGGCCGAAATCAAGATCCTCGATGAGCGCCGCCTCGGGTCGGGGCGCAGCAGGTGCCGCCTCGGCGGCATGCGCGTGCAGCGCCGGTTCCGACACGGCCGGCGCAACCGCGGGCAGTTCGACCACCGTCGTCAGTGTCGGCACGAAGCGCGGCGGGCTGCGCACCGGATTGGTAGGCGCAGACATCAGGCACGCCCTCCGAAGGCGCTCTGGTGCCGCAGCGCGTAGCCGCGGTGCTTGTAGTGGCGCCAGCGCTCGCGCCCGGCCGCCCGGTCTTCGTCCGCCACGCCAACCAGCTCGATCAGGCGCTCGAACCGCTCGAAGCCTGCGGGCACTGTGCTGCCCAGGTTGAGCAGGACCGCATGGGGCGTGCCGCCATCGACCGCGTCGGCCAGCACGACCGGCGATCGGCTCAGCACCTCTTCGGGGGCGTCGGCGCGGCAATGCGGCAGGAATTCGGCGGCGCCGCCGCTCCACATCGCGGCGTCGAGCGCGTCGAGCATCGGCTCGTCGGCGGCAACCACAAGTTGAGGCTGGCCGGCCAGGGCGTACTTGCGTGCCAGGCGCACCGCGTAGCCGAGCTTGTCCGACAGGTCGACCCGGAACTCGATGTCGGTCACGCGCGTGCCCGTGTCTTGCGCGCCGTCCGGCCACCGCCGGCGGCCGTCTTCCCGGTCTTGGTGCGGCCCGCGCTCGGCTGGGCAAGCGGATCGCCGAGCAGGAAGTTCAGAAGCAGGCCCACCGGCCGGCCGGTGGCGCCCTTGGCGGCGCCGCTCTTCCAGGCGGTCCCGGCGATGTCCAGGTGCGCCCAGCGGAAGTCGCCGCTGAACTTCTGCAGGAACTTCGCTGCGGTGACCGCGCCGGCGGCGCGGCCGGCGATGTTGCCCATGTCCGCGAAGTTGCTCTTGAGCCCCTCGCCATACTCGTCGTCCAGGGGCATGCGCCAGCAGCGGTCGAGCGAGGCCTCGCCGGCGCGCTCCAGCGCGGCCGCCAATTCGTCGTCCGGCGAGAAAAGGCCGCTGCGAACGCCGCCAAGCGCGATCACGCAGGCCCCCGTCAGCGTGGCGATGTCGATCACGGCCGAAGGTGCGAATCGCTTGGCGTACGTGAGTGCGTCGCACAGGATCAACCGGCCTTCGGCGTCGGTATTGAGCACCTCCACCGTCTGCCCGCTCATGGTCGTGAGGACGTCGCCAGGCTTGACCGACTTTCCGTCGTTCATGTTCTCGCAGGTCGGCACCAGCCCGACCACGTTGATGGCCGGACGCAGTTCCCCGAGCGCGCGGAACACGCCCAGCACGCTGGCGGCGCCGCACATGTCGAACTTCATCTCGTCCATCTCGGCGGCCGGCTTGAGCGAAACGCCACCGGTGTCGAAGGTGATGCCCTTGCCGACCAGCACCACCGGTGCCTGCGTCTTGGGTGCACCCTGGTAGTGCAGGACGATGAACCGCGCCGGCTCGTTCGAGCCCTGGGCGACGCCGGCAAAGGCACCCATGCCCAGCTTGGCAATTTCCTTAGGGCCCAGCACTTCGCACTTGATCCTGGGCGCGCGCGCAAGACCTTGCGCCGCCTCGGCCAGCATGGTCGGGGTGCAATGGTTGGCCGGCCGGTTGCCCAGTTCCTTGGCGAACTCGATGCCGGCGGCCGTACCGACCGCCGTGTCGAACTCGGCCTGGACGGCGGCGGCGTCGGGCACCCCCATGATCAGCTGACGCACCGGGTTGGGCTCGGCCTTCGACTTGGTGGCGGTGTAGGCGTAGCAGGCGTCCGACGACGCCAGCACGGCCGCACGCAGCGCGCCGGAAGTCGGCGCCTGGGCGAAGACCACGGCGAGCCGCACCGGCTTGCCGGCGCGCGCCGCCGACACGGCGGCGCCCACCGCACTGCGCACCGACGAATCCTTGCCGTCGCCGATGGCGGCGAACACCACGCTGCGCGGGCCGTCGGCCAGCGGCAGGTACAGATTGAGGAGCTTGCCTGCCTTGTCCGGCAGGTCGCCTGCGGCGCGAACCTTGGCCAGCAGTGCGCTCAGCGGGTCCTTGCCTGTCACGGCGCCCTCGCCCACCAGGACGATCAGTGCATCGGCTTTGTCAGCGGTCGCCTGGACCAGGGAAAGGGTCTTGAGTTGAAAGTTCATAATCGCCTTATTCTCTCGAGCAATGTTATTCCAATCCTCTTTACGCAAGGAACTGTCGCGCAGCTTCGGCGCGACCTTCGTGGTGCTCTTCACCATCGTGGTCACCATGATGCTGATCCGCACCTTGCGTCTCGCCGCCAAGGGCAGCGTCAACCCGTCCGAAGTGTTCCTGGTGCTGGCCTACACCTCGCTCGGCTACCTGCCGACGATCCTCAGCCTGTGCCTTTTCATCGCCGTCGTCGGCACGCTCTCGCGCATGTACCGGGACAGCGAGATGGTCATCTGGTTTTCTTCGGGCCAGGGCCTGACCAACTTCGTGCGCCCGCTCTACCAGTTCTCGTGGCCCATCCTGGTGGTCATCGCGGTGCTGGCGCTGGTCGGCTGGCCCTGGGCCAACTCGCAGACGCAAGGCCTGCGTGACCGCTACCAGGCTCGCGGCGACATCGATCGCGTGGCGCCGGGCGAATTCCAGGAGTCACCGGGCCGCAACCGGGTGTTCTTCATCGACAAGGACACGGCGGACGGCACCACCGCGTCGAACATCTTCATCTCGCAGGTCGAGCACAACGAACAGAGCGTGACGTCGGCGCAGAGCGGCCGCATCGAGACCATCGACGGCAAGCGCTTCCTCGTATTGCGCAACGGCCAGCGGCTCGAGCGCCCGCTCGACCAGTCCGACCTGCAGATCAGCGAGTTCCAGGCCTATGGCTCGCTGCTGGGCGGCAAGGCCAGCAGCATGCCCAACGACGAGCGCCCGCGCGTGCGCAGCACGACGAATCTCCTGAGCCAGCCGACGCCGCCCAACCTGGGCCAGTTCAGCTGGCGCATCGGCATGTTGCTGGCCGCGGCCAACTTCGTGCTGCTGGCGCTGACGGTGTCGAGTGCCAACCCGCGCGTGGGGCGCAGCGGCAACATGCTGTTTGCGCTGTTCGCCTTCGTCATCTACTACAACCTGCTGAACCTGGGCGAAAGCTGGATCGCCAGCGGCAGGTTCGGCATGGCCAACTATCTGCTCGTCCTGCACGGCGGCGTCTTCGTGGCCACCTTGCTGTGGCTGCTCAAGCGCCACAACAACTGGGTGCTGCGGCTGCCCCTGCGGCGGGCGGCCACGGGAGGACCCGCCGCATGAAGACGCTGCGGCGCCTGATCTACGCCGAAGTCCTCAAGTCGGTGGGCTTCGTCGTCCTGGGCTTCCTTTGCCTGTTCTTCTTCTTCGACCTGGTGGACGAGCTCCAGTCGATCGGCCGGCCGGGTTCGCCCGGCTACGGCACGCCGCAGGCGCTGTTGTACGTCACGCTGCTGATCCCGGGCCACCTGTACGAGCTGCTGCCCATCGCCGTGCTCATCGGCACCATCTTCGTGATGGCGCGGCTGGCGCAAAGCTCCGAATACACCATCCTGCGCACCAGCGGCCTCGGGCCATGGCGTGCCCTGCGGGCCCTGCTCGTGCTGGGCCTCGGCTTCGTCATCCTCACCTTCGCGGTGGGCGACTATGTCTCGCCGGTTGCCGACCGCTTCGCCCAGTTGGTGGAGACGCGCTTCAAGGGCTGGTCGGACGCGGTCGTCGGCAATACCGGCGCCTGGCTCAAGGAGCGCCAGGGCAACAAGTCCTACGCGGTCAACGTGGCCTCGGTCGGGCGTGACGGCAGCCTGACCAATCCGCGCATCTATGAGTTCGACGAGCGCGGCTTCCTGAGCTCGCTCACCACGGCGCGGTCCGCGCGCATCGACAAGCACGGCGTCTGGTCGCTCACGGAGGTCGAGCGGCAGGAATACCAGGCTCAGCCCGCAGGTGACAAGGCGCGCATCGAGACGGTGCACATGCCGTCGACACAGTGGCCGAGCAGCCTGACCTCGGAGATGGTCTCGGTGGCCCTGCTCAAGCCCGACCGCATGAGCACGGCTGCGCTGTTCGACTACGTGCGTCACCTCGATGCCAACGGACAGACCGCCCAGCGCTACGAGATCGAACTCTGGCGCAAGGTGTTCTATCCGCTGTCGTGCCTGGTGATGGTAGTGCTGGCCCTCCCGTTCGCCTATCTTCATTTCAGGCAAAGCGGCATCACCACCTATGTTTTCGGCGGCGTGATGATCGGCATCAGCTTCTTCCTGCTGAACAACGTGTTCGGCTACATCGGCAACCTGGGCAACTGGCCGCCCATCCTGACTTCCGCCGCGCCGGGGCTGATCTATTCGGTGCTCTCGCTGGCCGCCTTCGGCTGGCTGGTCCTGAGGCGGTAGCGCGATGACGCCTGCGCCGGATGCCCCGGCGCCGCGCCGCGGCGTCGTCCTGTTCGCGCACGGCTCGCGCGACGCGCGCTGGCGCGAGCCGGTGGAGGCCGTGGCCGCGCTTGCGCGGCGCCTCGATGCCGGCATCGCCGTGCGCTGCGCCTATCTCGAGCTCGCCGCGCCCGACTTGGCCGAGGCCGTGAACCAGCTCGTCGGCGAAGGCGTGCAGGCGGTCGACCTGTTGCCGCTCTTCCTGGGCGTTGGAAAGCACCTGCGCGAAGACCTGCCGCGCCTGCTCGACGAATTGCGCGCCGCGCATCCGGGCGTGTCCATCCGCTTGCGGACTGCCGTGGGCGAAATGCCCGAAGTCACCGCGCTGCTGGCGCGCATCGCCGTCGAGCCCGAATCCGACCCCCAGGTAAACCCCTGAAGGCAAGGCATTCATAGACGAAGAATGCATAATGAAACCCGAATAAAGACGGGATCGTTATGAATTTGCACCAGTTCAAGTTTGTTCAAGAAGCCGTGCGCCGAAATCTCAACTTGACGGAGGCTGCCAAGGCGCTGCACACGTCGCAGCCGGGCGTGTCCAAGGCGATCATCGAACTGGAAGAAGAACTGGGCGTCGAGATCTTCGCGCGCCACGGCAAGCGCCTGAAGCGGGTCACCGAGCCGGGCCAGCACGTCATTGCCAGCATCGAGCTGATCATGCGCGAGGTGGGCAACCTGCGGCGCATCGGCGAGCAGTTCAGTGCCGAGGACAGCGGCACGCTGTCGATTGCCACCACGCACACCCAGGCGCGGTATGTGCTCCCGATTCCGGTGGTCAAGCTGCGCGAGGCCTATCCGAAGGTCAACGTCAGCCTGCACCAAGGTTCGCCCGACCAGGTCGCGCGCATGGTGCTCGACGAGACGGCCGAGATCGGCATCGCCACGGAATCACTGGCCGCCTACCCCGACCTCGTCACCCTGCCCTGCTACGAATGGCAGCACGTGCTGGTGCTGCCCAAGGACCATCCGCTGGTCGAGAAAGAACGCATCTCGCTCGAAGACCTCGCCGACGAGCCGATCATCACCTACCACCCGTCGTTCACCGGACGCACGCGCATCGACAACGCCTTCGCACAGCGCAAGCTTTCGCCGCGCGTCGCGCTCGAGGCGATCGATTCCGACGTCATCAAGACGTACGTTCGCCTCGGCCTTGGCGTGGGCATCGTCGCCGAGATGGCCGTGCGCGGCGACAACGACGCCGACCTGGCCACGCGTCCCGTCGGCCACCTGTTCGGCCAGAACATCGCGCGGGTGGCTTTCAAGCGCAGCGCCTACCTGCGCAACTTCGTCTTCAAGTTTGCCGAATTGCTGTCCGACCGGCTCGACCGGCAACTCATCGCCAAGGCGTTGAGCGGTCACTACGAAGACTACGAACTGTGAACCTGCCCCGTTGAACACCATGTCCCCCCGTACCCCCGCCATACAGACCAAGCTGCCCGCCGTCGGCACCACCATCTTCACCGTCATGTCGGCCCTGGCGGCCGAGAAGAACGCGGTCAACCTGGGACAGGGCTTCCCGGACTTCGACTGCGACCCGCGCCTGACCGGCGAAGTGACGCGTGCCATGAACGCGGGCCTGAACCAGTACCCGCCGATGCCCGGCATCGCGCCGCTGCGGGACGCCATCGCCGCCAAGGTGCAGGCACACTATGGCCGCGCCTACAGCGCCGCCGACGAGATCACCGTCACCGCCGGCGCCACCCAGGCCATCATCACGGCGGTGCTGGCCATCGTGCGTCCGGGTGACGAGGTGATCGTGCTCGAGCCCTGCTACGACAGCTACGTGCCCAACATCGAACTGGCCGGCGGCACGGTCGTGCGCGTGCCGCTGACGCCCGGCACGTTCCGGCCCGACTTCGACCGCATCGCCGCCGCACTCGGCCCGCGCACCCGGGCCATCATCATCAACACCCCGCACAACCCCAGCGCCACGGTCTGGACCGAAGCCGAGATGCGCCGCCTCGAGGAGTTGCTGGCGCCCACCGACGTGTTCGTCATCAGCGACGAGGTGTACGAGCACATGGTGTTCGACGGTGCGCAACATCAAAGCGCAGCCCGCTTCCCTGGTCTGGCGGCGCGAAGCTTCATCGTCAGCAGCTTCGGCAAGACCTACCACGTGACCGGCTGGAAAGTCGGCTACGTGGCCGCGCCGGCACCGCTGACCGCTGAGTTCCGCAAGGTGCACCAGTTCAACGTGTTCACCGTCAACACGCCGATGCAGCATGCGCTGGCTGCCTACATGGCCGACCCCGCTCCGTACCTGGAGCTGCCGGCCTTCTATCAGCGCAAGCGCGACCTGTTCGCGCAGGGGCTGGCGCGCACCCGACTGCGGCTGCTGCCTTCGGAGGGCACCTACTTCCAGTGCGCGGACATCTCGGAAGTGAGCGATCTGAGCGAGGCCGAGTTCTGCCTGTGGCTCACGCGCGAGGTCGGCGTGGCCGCCATTCCGCTGTCCGCCTTCTACGGCGACGCCTTCGACCAGCGGGTGGTGCGCTTCTGCTTCGCCAAGAAGGACGAGACGCTGCGCAACGCGCTCGATCGCCTCTCCCAGCTCTGATCGCCCACGGGTCCGGCGCGCCCGGGCTTCAGTTGTACGAGATATTGACCAGCAACGCGCCTGAACGGAGCCTGGGGTGACGCTCGAGCCGGTCTGGACGTACTGGGCGCTGAAGGGGATCTGTTTGAGGGCTGCGGTGGCGGCGGTGTTCTGCAGTGCCAGTTCGGTGCCGCCGCTGTGGAAGGCCTCGTTGGGCGAGAGGGCCACGGGCGTGCCCTCGACCATCAGGCGCACGCCCACGCCGGTGGCCGTGGAGCCGCCCAGCAGCTTGAGCGTGTCGCCTGCG